>Ga0209916_1000765_pt1 | contig 41257 bp, 44 predicted proteins | sample ThiBio_1000_plan_FD_183956 | JGI IMG/M metagenome (GOLD analysis project Ga0209916, IMG submission 183956) | Wastewater bioreactor microbial communities from Cape Town, South Africa - Thiocy_solids_2 (SPAdes) | ecosystem: Engineered > Bioreactor > Thiocyanate-remediating > Anaerobic-Aerobic ... | reverse complement strand
AAGTCTTGTCCTTCCGGGACATCGCTCGGGAGCGGGTCAAGTGGTGCCGTCACATCCAACTCATCCAGGACTTGGGCCATGCCTCGGACCTCCGGACTTTCTACGCCTACGACCCTGAGCGACGATGTTTCTGCGAGAGGTATGGGTTCGCCTCTAAGATTGGCAGCACGGACTGGCGGGTCCTTATCCCGATCTTTAAGCACAACTACTGCTCGGACTGCTCGGCACGGAGCCCGAAGGTCGGGGAGCAGGGAGCCGATGAGGGATAAGCCGTCATGATGCAGGAGCCTCGGTCGTCGCCGTAGATCGGCCCCCGGTTCTTCAGGGTGACGATGATGATAGTAGTTCAACAGGGTGTTGCCGTAGACGGGACCCAAAACCGAAGTGGAGACGAATTACAAATATTGAAAATTCGTTGATACGTTTTAACGCTAGGAAGATTGAATTATCGAGAATCAGCAGCAGTTCCGAAAAACCGGATGCGAGAATTCCTCGGTCGGGAGGCCAGCTCGTCTGTCCCAACGAACCGCTCCTGAAGAAGTCGCAGCGCCTTCGGTATCGGAGCGAGTAACAAACATCAGGAGGCCAGCCTTAGTCTCACGTCGTCCAGATCCAGGTCGAGGTCCAATGATGGCAAGGTGGTCCTGGCCGACGCCAAGCGCCTTGAGGGCGATGTCAGCGCTTCGCCCTACTCTTGCGGGATCGGCTGTCCCTTCAAGTAGCCCACGCAATCGCCCATGGTCATCTTCAACTCGAACAGCGGGAAACGGCCTTCGGCCCACGGGCGGCCCACTAACCGGGCCTTCACTTTGGCGACCCGCCGGGGCTCATCGAGCGACAGGCCGAAGTATTGGACGACCTTGATCTCCTTCGGCATCCGCTGGCAGTACTCCAGGCCGACGATCTGCCTGCGGATGATCCGCTCGACGACGTGGATCTTGTACTCGGCCGTGCATTGCCGCCGCAGCATGCCGCCGGTCACGCCGGGCGTGGCCGACGTGAACGCCGGGATCGAGGCGAACCGCCCGCCGGTCGAGTTCTTGCCGAGGATCAGGTCATCGCCGAGCTTCCCGGCCGAGTCCGTGAGGATCGGCGGCCCGCCCAGCGAGCGGAGCCACTCCAGGTGGCGGTAGACCGGCTCGGGCTCCTCCTGGGTGTCGGCAAAGACGGCGTAATCGAGGGCTTCGTCGATCTCACCGTTGACGAACATCAGGTAGAGGGCGGTGGACTGGACCCCGGCCCCGAGGTTGAGGATGTGATAAGTCTTGGTGGATTCCACGCCCAATGTAGGGCTCGGGCGTGGAAATCCTCGGGCGAGCCCGTCGCCATCGAGGGAGGCAACAGACGACGCCTCGTGACTTGACTCGGCGGTCGCCTTCCTCTATATTCGCCTGGACGCATGAAGAAGACCGAGGCCGACGCCCTGGACGAATCGACCCGCCTCCTCAAGGCGTTCGCCGACCCCGTGCGCCTGCGGCTCCTGAACCTGCTCTCGGGCGACCGGGAGGAGGTCTGCGTCTGCCACTTGCACGAGGCGCTCGGGATGCCGCAGCCGACCGTCTCCCGGCACCTGGCCTACCTCCGCAAGCACGGGCTCGTCGTCGGCCGCAAGGAAGGGCTGTGGGTCCACTATCGCCTGGCCCGGCCGAAAGCCGGGTTGCCCCGCATCCTGCTCGGCTGCCTCGACGCCGGCCTGGGCGATCTCCAGGTCTTCGCCGAGGACCGCAGGCGGCTCGACGGGCTCCTGGGCGGCTGCGGGGGGCCATGACCCGCCCCTTTTTTACTCCGAAATATTCGTCATGCCACATATAGTAGCCGGATGCAAGGAGCCCCGCCCGTGAGCCGCAGCTCGACCCCGGTCCCCGAGATCCCCGCCGACCGTCGCCGCCTGCTGCCGGGCCTCGCCGAGCACGTCGAGGGGCTGGCACGCAGCCCCGGCCGGATCGACGAGTCGCACCGGGCGGCGGGCGAGGCGTTGGCGGCCTGGATCGCCGACCGCCACCGCCCCGGCGAGCCCCTCCACGTCCTCGTCGTCTGCACGGGGAACAGCCGCCGCAGCATCCTCGGCTCGACGATGGGGAACCTCGCCGCCGCCTGGTGCGGCATGCCGGAGGTCCGCTTCCACAGCGGGGGGACCGGTCCGACGGCCTTCAACCCCCGGACGATCGCCGCCCTGCGCCGGATCGGCGTGCGGGTCGAGCCGACCGGCGACGAGGCCCCGAGGGGTGAGCCGGGCACCGCCAACCCGGTTTACCGGGTCCGCTGGGGATCGCCGGACGAGCCGCCGATGGAGGCCGTCGAGTTCTCCAAGCGGTACGACGACCCGATCAACCCTCGGTCCGGCTTCGCCGCACTGATGGTCTGCGACGAGGCCGACTCCGGCTGCCCGGCGGTCCGGGGGGCGGCCCTGCGGCTCTCGCTGCCGTTCGCCGACCCGAAGGAGGCCGACGACACGCCCGAGGAGGCCGCCCGCTATGACGAGCGGCGGGACGACCTCGGGCGGCTCATGATGTGGGTGATGGCGCAGGCCCGACGACGGTCGGGCTGATGGGGGCGTTCAACGGTCTTTACTCCGAGGGGGAAGCTCCGATGTCCGAGACGATCACGCAGGCGGTGAAGGACAAGTACGGCTCGGTCGCCACAAGCGGCCTCTCGACCGAGCACGAGGGGGTCCGGGCGGTGGCCGAGGCGTTCGGCTACAGCCCCGAGGAGCTGGCCTCGATCCCCGCCGAGGCCAACATGGGCCTTTCCTGCGGCAACCCGACGGCGACCGCCAACCTGCGGGAGGGCGAGGTCGTCGTGGACCTGGGCAGCGGCGGCGGCCTGGACGTGTTCCTCGCCGCCCGCAAGGTCGGGCCGACGGGCAAGGCGATCGGCATCGACATGACGCCGGAGATGCTCGACCTGGCCCGCCGCAACGCCGAGAGGGCCGGGCTGACGAACGTGGAGTTCCACCAGGCGACAATCGACCGGCTGCCGCTGCCGGACGCCTCGGCCGACTGCGTGATCTCCAACTGCGTGATCAACCTGGCCCCCGACAAGCCCGCCGTGTTCCGGGAGATCGCCCGAGTCCTCAAGCCGGGCGGGCGGCTGGCCGTCAGCGACATCGCCCTGAAGCGGGATCTGCCGCCGGACCTGGGCGACGACCTGATGGCCTACGTCGGCTGCATCGCCGGGGCGATCCCGATCGAGGGGTATCGCCGGGGGCTGATCGAGGCCGGGTTCGCCCACGTCGAGGTGATCGACTCCGGGGCCGACCTGAACGCCTACGCCAAGGTGGAGGACCAGGCGGCCTGCTGCCCGCCGCCGACCACGACGAACGGCCTGCCCGTCGCCGACTCGGGATGCTGCGTCGTGGGACCGGCGGCCGTCGTGGACGAGGCCCTCCACGCCCGGCTCGCCGACCTCCTCCGGCGGCACGACGTGAACGACTACGCCGCCGGCGTGAAGGTCTTCGCCGTCAAGCCCGCCTGAGAGGGCCTTCGGGGGAAGGGCCTCGACCAGCGTGTACCGAACTCGGCCCGCCCTTGGCGTCAAGTCTCCGGGGTGGCCCCGTCGGCGACGACGAGCCCGTGGGCCTCGGTCCAGGTCGGCGGCTCGCACTTCTCGGCGAGACGGTGGATCACCCGCTCGGGGACCGGGCTCGACCGTCGGGCGTTGCGGGACAGGATGACGGGCAGCGGCGGCTCGACGTAGACGACCTCGATCCGGGCACCGTAGTCGGCGAACAGGTCGATCCACCGCCGGCGGGTCTGGCGTAGCAGGTTGGTGGCGTTGAAGGCGAACGACATCCCAACCCGCAGGTGCTCCCGGCACCGCTCACGACCGGCCTGGATCACGCCGCCCTGGTCGTCGGTCGCCCCCACCTCCAGCTCGCCACGCAGGTCGTCGAGCGACACGACGGGCAGGCCCGGCCGGTAGGCGGCGAGCCACGAGTCCTTCCCGGCGGCGGGGAGGCCCGAGAGCATCGTCACCGTGCAGCGGTAGCCCTCGTGCGGGGCGTAGTGCAGGCTCGGCCGCTCCTGGCGGTGGAAGAGGAACCGGGCGTGGTCGCTGGCGAACGGGTACGGGGCGTCGAGGCAGCCGTGCTCCTCGGCGGCCAGCCGGAAGAGGTGGAGGTTCTCCTCCGGGCGGGTCGTCTCGGCGGTCGTGCGGCCACGTGTGTCGGCAAGGGCGAAGAGGTACAGCAAGCGGTTGCGGACGAGCCACGACAGCGAGGCGACCTCCTGGCCGGGCTCGGCCTTCTCCAGGAGGAACGCCGGTCGGCCGTGGAAACGGACCATCCGGGCGACCTCCTCTCGTGTCGCCAGGTCGCAGCCAAGATCCCGCAGGACTGACCGGACCAGGTGCTCCCCCTTCACGGCGTGCTTCGGCGAGGTGACCCTTCCCGTCGTCGGATCGACCTGCGAGGTGATCGGCTTGCCGGCGTCGTGCAGCAGCGCCGTGAAGAGGAGGACGATCCGCTCGTGGTCGCCCAGCGAGGGCCATTCGTCCAGCTTCAGGAGCTGGTCGCAGACCATCCTCGTGTGGGTCCACACGTCCCCCTCGGCGTGCCAGCCCCGGTCCTGGGCGCAGGCGGCCATCGCCCGAGCCCAGGGCTGCTCGGCGGCCCACGTCAGGATGTCTTCGTGCGAAGACGTTTGGATCTCATGCCAGTTCATGACCAGATGTCCGCCGAGTCGTCCAGGCGGTTGGGGATCATCGCCTGGTGCTGCCAGTGTTCGCTCTGCTTGATCTTCTCGACGAACTCGGGCCGGACGAGCTTGGCCCGGCCCGAGACGACGCCGCCGGCCTCGGTCCGCAGATAGAGGCCCTCCATCAAAGCGTCGGTGCGGCCGGTGAAGGGGTTCTCGAACTCAGCCTCGAACCGGGACGGCCCGATCAGGGCCGAGAGCCGGTCCCGATCCAACGCCCCCCGATGGACCACCGGCACCGTCTGGAGCCCCGTCCCGTCCAGGATTTCGAGCCGCCGATCGAGGTCCAGAAAAACGCCGGCCCGTTTATCGTACACGTCGAACTCGAAGAAGTAGTGCGGCAGTCGCTTGTAAAGGACGGAGTGCCTCGCATAGACCCATTCGCCGAAGAGGATGAATCGATCCTCCAGCATCGCCTCCACGACGGGCCGCTTCACGGCCGCCCACTGCTTGAGGAGGTCGTACTGCGGGTGCATCCCCTCGGTGATCAGGTGGCCCCGACACTGGAGAGCCATCGCCCCGTCGGCCGAGAAGTGGACGCCGACGTTCGTGCCGTCGAGCTTCTCCTCGACGATCAGCGAGCCGTCGGCGAGGAACCGGGCCGACTCGGCGTCGTTTAGATGCTTGTCGTCGTCCGTCCCCCTGGAGCCGAAGAGATGGGGCGTCCTCGGGTACTTCACGAACTCGCCGAATGACCGCCCCATGACCGAAGCCTCGACTTGCACCACGTCCCCTCGATCGCACCGATCGGGGAAAGACACCGACTACCGCCCCGAGGTTCGCCCCCTGGTGAACGTCATCCTCTCGCCCGCCTGGCCATCTGACGCTCCACAACCCGCTCGACGGGATCGGAAGCCACGAGCGCCGGCCCGCCGATCGTGCGCCATTTTGCATTCGAACGCATCGCCCCTTCGGTGAACTCCATGTCGGCCTGGCGGTGCTTCAACGGCTTGCGGCACTTCACAATCGACTTCATGAAACAGTCGATCAACGGCGAGCCGTCATGCTTTGCGTTTATAGCAGGCGCTGCAACGGGCTCGCCGACGCTATCATCGAATATCAGAGGACGCACGATCGACACGATTCGTGCTCCCGTTTCCGTCGACGGCCCGCAGCATTCGGAGGACGACCATGGCCCCGATGATGAAGTGCTTCGTGATGAAAGGCGTCGGCGAGGTCGGCTTCCTCGACAAGCCCGTCCCCGAGCCCGGCCCCAACGACGCCGTCGTCAAAACCACCCGTGCGCTCGTCTGCACATCCGACGTCCATACGCTGCGGGGCGGCATCGGCGACCGCAAGGATTTGACGCTCGGCCACGAGGCCGTCGGCGTCGTCGCCAAGCTGGGCGGCGAGGTGAAGGGCTTTCAGGTGGGGGACCGGGTGCTGGTCGGGGCCATCACGCCCGACTTCGCCTGCGAGAACTGCCAGCGGGGCTGCACCTCGCAGTGCCGGCACATGCTCGGCGGTTGGCGGTTCGCCAACGTCAAGGACGGCGTCTTCGCCGAATACTTCCACGTCAACGACGCCCGAGCCAACCTGACGCCGATCCCGGAAGCGATCCCCGACGAACTGGCGGTCTATTGCGCCGACATGCTGTCGACCGGCTTCATGGGGGCCGAGCACGCCGCCATCCCGCTCGGAGGCGTGGTGGCGGTGTTCGCCCAGGGGCCGGTGGGATTGATGGCGACGGTCGGCGCCCGGCTGCTGGGGGCGGGCCTGGTCATCGCCGTCGAGGGCGTCCCCAAACGCCAGGAGCTGGCCCGGCATTTCGGCGCCGACGTGGTCGTGGACCCCTCTCACGGAGATGCGGTCGAGGAGATCCTGCGGCTGACGGAGGGGGCCGGCGTCGATTCGGCGATCGAGTGCCTGGGCACCCAGGCGACCTTCGAGGCGTGCGTCAAGGCGACCAGGCCGGGCGGGACGATCTCGGTCGCCGGCTACTTCGGGCACGGCGACTCGGTGGAGATCCCCCGGCTGGCCTGGGGGGTCGGCATGGGGGACAAGACGATCCGCACGGGCCTGTGTCCGGGAGGAAGTGTGCGGATGCGACGGTTGCTTCGACTGCTGGAAACGGGGCGGGTGGACCCGAGCCCGCTGACGACGCATCGATTCCGGTTCGACGACGTGGACAGGGCGCTGCACCTGATGGAGACGAAGGAGGACGGGGTGGTCAAGCCGTTGATTACTTTTGGGACGTGAGCCGACCGCTCGCTGGCCCGTGCGGCTCTCGCCGTCGATCAGGACGCTCGGGAAACAGAGCCACGCCGGAAATGCGCCTGCGTTCCATCCAGGGCCGGCGTCCTCGTCTTGCACCATCGTCAGCCCCGACCTGCGTACTGCCGGATCTTGTAAGCGAGCAGGCGAGAGCAATCGACGCCCTCGGAAGGCAGGAGGTGGTCCAGGGTCACGCCTATCTCCTTGGCGAAGTTCATGCGATGTTCCTTGGCGGCCCGATTCAGAAGTTCGACGGCGGTGTTATGTCCGACTCCCCGGTAGAATCCGAGGAATTCATCGACCACACGAGGCGGAGAGCCCCGCTCGTCGAGGACCTCGGCGACTCTCCGCTCCTTCTCGTTCCTGGGCTCGGGCAGACTCGACTGACGAGAAGCCAACACACCCCCGACTTCTTGGGACGAGGCGAGTCGCCCTGCCTGAGAGCGAACCGCCTTCGCCGTCAATGTGCTGACGTGGGCCTCGATCAGCTCGCCCTCGGTCTTCGCCGTCGACCTCGATTCCTCGTCCGCTGTCACGACCGAGCGATGGACCGTCGATACGTGAGGGCGGGCTCTATCATGGACGGCGAGGGCCGGCTACAGTGGGATTATGATTTGTATTGCTCGTAATGGGCAACTCCCCGTCGGCTATCTCATGCCCTCCGTGCGTCGATCGAACGGTAGGGACTTTTTTTGTGTCTTCCCCGGCTTCGAGTCCCTGCGACAATGGCGAGCGGTCGTTGAGAAAACGCTCCGGGAGGACGTGGCAGCAAAGGAGACGATCATGTCGGAGGTCGGCAGGCACAAACTCTCGGACGCAATTCCCCGCCCGCAGCAGGAACCCGGTCACGCAAAGGGCGGCAAACCCAAACCGACCCCCGAATCCACCGGCGAGCAAGTCCGTGAGTCCCAGGAGAGCGAGGAGGCCCGCCTCGCCGATGCGTCGAACCGAGAGCGGATGGTGGACATCGGGCGGGGCAGCAGGGCCAGTGAAGTCGGTTGAAGATGAGGGGGAGAGGCTGGCACTAGTGGGAGCATGAATACATACCGAAAACTTGACACCGGAGGGAGCGTACGATGAGACGGTGGTACTCCAAGGCGGCGACGGTCGGGGCGATCCTGTTCGCCGTCGTGATGGCCGTGGCGGCGCAGGAACCCCGGAAGGATCGGGACCAAGAGCCCCGCAAAGCCCAGGACGAGCCCCAGCGGAAGGGCATGATGATGCGGGGCATGATGGGCCAGGGGATGCCGATGCAGGGCATGATGCCCATGATGATGGAGATGCACAGGCGGCATGCGGACCAGGAGAGCCAGTGGGAGGCGACCGACGAGGGCGTCTTCGTCCTGCGGCCCGACAAGCTGCTGAAATACGACAAGGACCTGAAGTTGGTCAAGTCGGTGGACCTGCCCGACCAGCCCATGCCGGGGATGGGCCGGCCCAGCGGGGATGGCGATAAGGCCGGGGAGAGACCGAGGATGCAGGGGGGCATGGGAGGCATGCGGCAGATGATGGCCCAGATGCACGGGGCGCTCCCAGCGAAGCTCGCCGTGACGCCGGACGCCGTACTCGTGTCGAGGGGGAGTCGTCTGCTGAAGTTCAGCCGGAACCTGGAACTACAGAAGTCGGCCGATCTGCCGGAGGTCAAGTCGACGACCTGCCCGATGTGCGGTCAGATGATGGAGAATATGGGGGGACGCATGCGGGATGGCAGGGACGAGTAGGAAACACTGGGAGGCGTCGGGGCCGAGAGGCCTCGGCCCCGGCTTGGAGATCAATGCTCGACGACCTCGTCTGGGGGCCGGGGTTCCCTCGGCACCCGAGCCCCCAGCGAGCGGGACTCCCGACGCCACATCTCGCAGCAATGGAGCGTTCGCTTGGGCCAAGGCCGACTTCGATACGATGTCGGGGACGTGCTGTCCGGCGGAAGGTCCGATTCACGGGAGGAGGTGTTACGTGTCCGAGCACAAGGTCACGATCGAGTGGAAGCGGGAGACGCCAGACTTCGCCTACGAGACCTACAACCGGGACCATGACTGGACCTTCGACGCCGGCGTCACGATCCGGGCCTCGGCCACTCCCGCCTACCTGGGCAGCGAGTCCTGCGTCGATCCCGAGGAGGCGTTCGTCGCCAGCCTCTCAAGTTGCCACATGCTGACCTTCCTGGCAGTGGCCGCACGCAAGCGCTACGTCGTGGACGACTACCACGACGAGGCGGTCGGCGTCCTGGAGAAAGATGCGCAGGGGAGGCTCGCCATCACCCGAGCGATCTTGCGTCCGAAGGTCACGTTCGGGGGTCAGAAGACGCCGACGACCGAGGAACTGCGGCAACTGCATGATCAGGCCCATCATAGCTGCTTCATCGCCAACTCCGTCAAGACCGAGGTCGTCGTGGAATCACGGTGATGGGCGGGGAATGGTTGTGATCACGACCCCGCCTGTTTCGTCGGCTCGGCCCGGCGATCGGTGACTTCCGATCTCACGAGTCGCAGCCGATCCGTCGGGCGACCTGCGGTCGTGCGGCACGATCGAACTCCCCCGCACTGCGGGCCGTGGCCCGCCCGTCGCAGCATGTCCCCCTAGGAGGTCCGCCGTCGGGATCATCCGGCCTTCGCCGCACCGTCGCCACGAGCCGCACGGATCGTCGCCCTCCCGACCAAGATCAGGACGACGCCCGAGCCGAGGAACGCCATGTCCCAGAGCAGGTGATTCCCGGCCTCGACGACATGGTGAATGCCCAGCAGTTCGTGGTCGATCAGCCCCTCGATCAGGTTGAACAGGCCTCGGCCCAGGCCCAGCGATCCGACGAGCATCCAGGACGAGAGGGGCACGTCCCGCCGCTTCACCGCTCCTCACAGCAGGGCCAGGCCCAGGGCGGTCATCGTCCAGGTGAAAGTGTGGAACAGGCCGTCCCAGAACATGTTGATCTCGATGTTCACCACGGCGGTCGCCGCATCGACGCCCGTCTTGCGGTACTTGGCGGTCAGCAGGTTGTGGAGTTGGAGGAACTGGTGAAACAGGATGCCGTCCACGAACCCGCCCAGCCCGATGCCGAGCGTCGTCCCGGCGGCGATCAGGGGCCTGCGGTTCCTTCCCTCGGTCATGGCCGGTCCTCCGTGTCTGGGTTCGAGGAATCCTCGTGGACCTGGGCGTCCGAGGCCGTGACTGCACGGTGCGGGTTTTCGCCCACGGCCAGCCGAAATGGATCGAGGCCACGATGACGAGGAACACCGTAAAGAGGAGCGCCGTCACGAGCAGGTTGGGCACGAAGTCCGCCCCGAAGATGCCCGACCTGACCCGCTCCCCCGTCTCGGACTCGCAGAGCGGGCAGGCCCAGGATATCGCCCCGGCGACGAGGCGAGGGCCAGCGCCGTGAACGCCGATACCTTCTTCGTGATCCTATTTAAGGACTCCAGGCCCGCATCGGGCGTGCGATCCGGCGTGGCCTCGATCCTACACGAGGCCACGCAGCATGCCGTGCCAGTACAGCGCCGGCAACCCATACTTCTTGAGCAGATACATGCTCCTTCGCTCCTTCGACTGGTCGAGCGGGAAGGTCTCCTGCGGGGTCTTGTCGTAGTCGAACTCGGCCAGCACCAGCTGGCCGTAGCCCGTCACCAGCGGGCAGGACGTGTAGCCGTCGTAGCGGGCCGTCAGCGGCTCGCCCCGCATGGCCGAGATCAGGTTTTCCACAACGACGGGGGCCTGCTTGCGGATCGCCGCACCGGTCTTCGAAGTGGGCAGGTTGCTGGCGTCCCCCAGACCGAAGATGTTGGGGAAGCGGGCGTGCCTGAGAGTGTACCTATCCACATCGACCCAACCGGAAGCGTCGGCCAAAGGGCTCCGCTTAATGAAGTCGGGTGCGCTCATCGGCGGCGTGACGTGGATCATGTCATAGGCGAGCACCACCTCCTCGTCCGAGTCGGTTCGTCGGAAGACGGCCTCCCTCGCATCGGGCCGCACGGCGATCAGGTCGTGCCCGAACAGGGTCTCGATCCCCTTGCGGGCGATCACGCCCTCCAGGGTCCGAGCGTACTTCTCGACGGCGAAGATCGACCCGGCGGCCGAGGCGAAGACGACCCTCGACCCGTCCCGGACGCCCGCCTTGCGGAAGCGGTCGTCGGCCAGGTACATGATCTTCTGCGGCGCACCGCCGCACTTGATCGGCGTGCTCGGGTTCGTGAACAGGGCCGTGCCGCCCCGGAAGTTGCGGATGCACTCCCACGTATAGTCCACGGTGCGGTAGGCGTAGTTGCTGCAAACGCCTTGCGTTCCGAGGCTCTCCTTGAGGCCCTCGACCTGGCCCCAGTCGAGCTGGATTCCCGGTGCGACGACCAGATAGTCGTAGCTGATCGACCGGCCGTCACGGGTCTGGACGAGGTTCTGATCCGGGCGGAAGTCGGCCACGGCGTCCCGGACCCATGTGGCGCCGGACGGTATGAAGTCGGCCTCGTCCCGCTCGCTGGCCTCCTTGGGGAAGACGCCGCCCCCGACCAAGGTCCAGAGGGGCTGGTAGTAGTGCTTCTCCGAGGGCTCGATGATGGCGACGTCGGGCCGCTTCAGCTTGCGGGCCAGTCGGGCGGCGACGGTGATGCCCGCCGTCCCGCCACCGACGATCACGATCTTCTCCTGTGGTTCTCCGGGCATTGACTCTTCCTCTCTTGGACATCGTGCGACTCACCAGGGATGCCCCGCTCCCGTCCGGCTCAAGGGCGGGGGCGTGATCCGGTAGGGTCCTGCTCCTATTCAACATCCTCGATTTAATTCGTAGCCCGCTTCGCCCGCTTCTCCTCCAGCTCGACGGGCAACTTCGCCGCAGGCGAAAGGACGAACGGCTCCTCGCCGGTGACGGCCCAGAACAGCCGGGGCGGGCCGCTGGGGTAGGTCTTGCCGGTAGCCCAGGTGTGGTAGACTTTGCCCCAGAGGGGGCGGACCGCCTTCATTGCTGCTTCCTCCTCGGCCCCCGTCTGCGTCAGGCTTTTGAGCAGGCCGGCGTCCACCTCGTACTTGTGGTCGTGCCAGTAGACCTTCTCCTCGGGCGGCATCGTCTGATAGATGGCGTCGCTGACGAGGTACTCAACGCCGATCAACTTGGCGTCCGGCCCAGTGCCGTCGTAGAGAACGCACTGATTCACCTCCCCATTGACCGGCTTGCAGTAGTGGTAGGCGACCTGCGAATGCTCGGGGAGGTCCTTCAGGAGGTGGACCCCGGCGAACGCCAACGGGCAATGGAGAATCGCCTGGATCGGAGCCTTCACCCCCACCGGCATCTGGCCATGGGCGGCCTTTCCGTCATCCGCCCTGGCCGGAGTCGGCCTCGTGACGTTCGTGAGGACCACCCCCGCCCCCAGGCCGATCGCACAGGCGACGACGGCAGCCCTCGGGCGAAACTTCGACTGGAACCGGAACCTTTCTCGCATCGTGAACTCCTGAGACTTGGGTGTTGCAAATTCTGGAAACTGGCTCATTGCTCGGGTCGGCCATCTCGGCTATGTGCCGATGAGAAGACCTGGGAGCGGACGACCGGCGGCAGGTCCTCGGCGACGACCCGACCGCCCTCGGGGGCCGTTAGGGGGGAGTGTTTGACGAGGTAGCTTCGGACCGCCTCGTGGGCGTCCATGCTCAGGACCCGGGGCTCCTTGACGTGCGGGATGCGGCAGAGTTTGTCCGGCTCGTCCCCCTCCCGTTCGCAGGCGGCCACCGTGTAAATCCGGTCGTCCTCAAGTGGCACGCCGCCGACCTTGATCTGCCGGACCCGGCGCCCTTCGGGTGCGTGGGCGACGAACCGCATTGTCATCCCCGAGGGCCGGGGCACCCAACCACCGAACAGCTTCGCCGGTTCCGAGGCGAAGACGTGCTCCAGCTCCCGCTCCCAGAAGGCCCGGAGTTGCTTGCCCGTGACCTTCCCGACCTTCAACTTCGTGGTGATCGGATACCAATCCCAGAGGTCCGACTCCCGGACGGGACCGGCGGTCAGCGGCGGCGAGAACCGGAAGCCGTTGGACAGGGCGATCTCCGTGCCCGCCGCCTCCCGCAGGGCGTCGGAGAGCACGTCGTCCAGGCTCGTCTCGACGACGTTGTACCGCATCAGAGGGACCTCCGTCCGGCCGATCTCCTTATCGAGCTTCGGACGCAACGGGGCGAGCGTCTCCTCGACGACCTCCCTGACACCCTCGTCCTCGGCGAAGCGGTCGCCCCGCAACTCGATCAATTCCCACTTCCGATCGACGATCTTGCCTCCTTTGACGGAGAGGTCCAGGCGGCCCAGGAACGAGCCGAAACTGCCTGGTTCGACGATCCAGACGTCGCCCCGAACGATCGGCTCATACGTCCGTTCGTGCGTATCACCAGACAACACGATGTCCACCCCTTTGAGCTTCTCACCCAAAAGGATCGACTTGGGCAGGCCGACATGGGTCAGGAGGACGACGACGTCGACTTTCTCCTTGTTTCGAAGCTCGTCGATCAATGGAGGGAGAACTTCGTCGCCGTCGAAGGTCAAGCCCTTGCTATAGCTGGGCGGCTGACGTTCCGGCACATCGGGGTCGGTGAAGCCGATGACGCCGATGCGGACCCCGCCGACTTCGTTGACGAGGTAGGGTGGGAACACGAGCTTGCCGGACTTCGTGTCCCGGATGTTGGCGGCGATCAGCGGGTGCCGGAATTCGGAGGCTCGCTTTTCCAATACCTTCGCCCCGTAGACGACCTCCCAGTTGCCCGGAATGCCGAGGTCGAGTTTCAGGGCGTTGACCGGGGCGACTATCGCTTCTCCTAGGGTCCAGGCGGCGGCGGCCGAGCCCTGGATCGTGTCTCCGGCGTCCATGAACAGCACCCGGTCGGGACGTTCCTTGCGGATCACCTCGATCGCCGTAGCGATGCGGGCGACCCCGCCGGCCATCGTCATCTCCGCCTCGTCGCCGTGCCAGAAGAACTCGGCGTGCGACTCCAACTGTGCGTGAAGATCGGCGATATAGACCAGCGAGATCGACACGGGCTCGGACTCACCGGCCATCGCCGTCGGGACGGCGACGGCGGCCGCCAGAAGTGCGCCAGCGGTCTTCAAGGCTGCAATCAGTTTGAAATGAGGGATCGGCAAGGTTTCTCCTCGGTTCATGTGTAAAACGAGCGCCGTCCGCCCTCTAGGATCGACGCCGCAGAACGGGCGAATCCCGAAGGCCGGACGGGCTCAAAAGGTAATTCAGTTAATACTTGATGATCTGATAGCCTTTCGACACCAACTCGGCCAGCGTCTCGATCGCATTGGGGACGACCTCGGCGACGCCCGGTTCGAGCCGGTCTTCGGGAATGTTGAACTTCTGGAGGGCGACTCGGCAGATCAGGATGCGGACGCCGGCTTCCTTCGCCTCCTGGATGGCCTTGGCGACCTGCGGAGGTTTCGCCTGGACTTCCCGTGAGAACGCCTGGACGGAACGGCCGTAGACCAGCAGCACCGTCTCGTCGAGGAAGCCCGACTTCTGGGCCACCCCGGATTGCCGGATCGCCATGTTGACCGTCTGGAGATCCTCCAGCCCGGTCGTCAGGACGAAGACCATCTTGCCGTGGCCCTTCGAGCCCGGCGAGGCGGCGGACTTGGCCTGCGGCGCCTTCGCCTCGTCTGCTGCGTCGGCTCCGGTCGTCAAGGCCCCGAAGGTGATCGCCAGGGTCGGCACGAGCCACGCAATTCGACGCATCGTCGACATAAGATACTCCTCTGTTGGGAATTCCATTCGGACTTCAATCCTTCACCATCGGCAACCCGGCGGCTTTCCAGGCTGCCATTCCTCCGAGGACGTTCGTCACGTCCTCGAAACCTTCCCGCTTCAGGAACGAGGAGGCGATCGACGCCCGGTAGCCCGAGCCGCAGACCACCGCCACGGGACGGTTCTTGGGGAGTTCGCCGTATCGAACTTCCAGCGTGCCCCCGTGAATATGGAGCGCCCCGTCGATGCGCCCCGAGTTCCATTCCGACTCGGTTCGGACGTCGAGCACGAAAGGTCGGTCGCTCGTTTTCGCCAGCTTGGCGGCGAGTTCGTGAACGGAGGTCGTCTTCAATCCGCCAAGCTCGTAGCCGTGGGTCTCCCACTCGGGCAGGCCGCCTTCGAGATAACCCTGCACGTCGTCAAACCCGACCCGAAGCAGGTGCATGACGACTTCGGGAACGTCGGCGGGATTCTCCGGCACGATCAGGATCGGGCGGTCGTAAGGCAAGACCCACCCCGCCCACGTAGGCAGGTTGTGCCCCAGCGGGATGTTGATCGAGCCGGGGATATGGGCGGCGGCGAACGCCTCCTTGGGACGGACGTCCAGAACGAGGCAATGTTCGCAGACCCGTTCATGAACCTCCCTGGCCGTGAACCGCTTCTGCCCGAGAGGTTCGGAGCCGAGAGCTTTCGGTCCTTCGGCGTTGACCTTTTTCATTCGCCGGAAATACGGCGGGGCGATCGGCATGCCGTTCAGCAGCGTGGCGACCCATTCCGGCTCGTCCTTCGGCTGGAGCGCTCCATTGAACCGCCGTTCGTAGCCGAGGCTGGAGTTGCCTCGGGAGCCGATCGCCTTGCCGCACAACGAGCCGGCCCCGTGAGCCGGATAGATTTCGGTGAAATCGGGCAATCCGGGCAGCACATCGAAGACGCTGCGGTAAAGCTGGTGCGCAAGCACTTTCCGGGCCTCCTCGCCAAGCAGGTCGGGTCGGCCCACGTCGCCTACGAACAGGAAGTCGCCGGTGAAGAGAAGCCAGGGGACATCCTTGCTTCGGGTCTCGTCAAAGAGCGCCCAGGCGACATGTTCCGGGGTATGCCCGGGCGTGTGAATCGCCTGCAACCGGACGGTCCCCAGTGCGATCTGCTCACCGTCGGTCACGGTTCGATCGGCGTAAGGCGGCGTCCATTCCTCGCCTCCCATGCCGGAGACGACGACCTGAACCTCGTCACCCAAATGGGCCTTCAACTCGACGGAGCCGCTCACGAAATCGGCGTGGACGTGCGTCTCCAGGACGTGCGTGATCCTCAGCCCTTCCCGCTTGGCGATCTGGAGGTACTCGTCCACATCCCTTGTCGGGTCGATGACCGCACATTGCTTGGATTTCTCGTCGCCGACCATGTAGCTGTAAATGGCCAGGCCGGGCACGAATCGCTGGTGGAAGAACACGGGAAGCTCCTGCCTCAAACGAGGCTCTTGATCACGATGAAAATGGCCACGGCGACCATCGCCGAGGCGAAAAGCTTCTGAAGCCCAGCCCCTCCCAGCCTGCGACTCGCCAGGGTCCCCATCTCCATCCCGCCGATACCGCCTGCGAGGAATAGCCCGGCGAGGGCGAGAGGCAAAGGGCGACCGGCGACGATCGAGGACGCCACGCCGGACGTGCTGATCAGGGCGATGACCAGGAGCGACGTCGCCACCGCCCGATGGATGCCCATGCCGGTGACGAGCACCAAGGCTGGAACGATCACAAACCCTCCACCGACGCCGAAGAGCCCGGAGAGAACCCCCGCCACGACGCCGGAGATCAGAAGCACGGCGAAGCAGCGTGAGGTCAGATGGAGCTTGCCGCTCGGGTCACGGCGGCAGGACGGTCCCTGAGCGTCCGCCACAGCCCCGGATGTGGCCCGTATCGCCTGTGCATCTGCCGGCCTACGTTCGGCCTGCACCCACATCCGGACGGCGACGGCGACCATCAAGAGGGCGAACAGAATCAACAGAAGCACATCCGGCAGCTGGCTTCCCAGCCAGGTGCCGCCGGGTGCGCCGATCATTCCAGCTACTGCGAAAAGCAGACCTGTACGCACTTCGATCTCGCCTCGTGCCAGCCGCCGCAAGCCGCCCACCAAGGCTGTCGCTCCGACAGCGGCCAGCGAGACGCCGGTCGCCTCACGAGGTCGCACTCCGAGGCCGTAGACAAGCAGCGGCACAGCGAAGATCGACCCACCGCCGCCGGTCAGGCCGAGCGAGAAACCCACCACGGCCCCGTAGGCGAGCCCGAGGGCGGTCTGCATCCCGCCGCCCGGCCCTGTCGAGTCGGCGAAGACGAGCAGTCGCTCGATCAGCGGGTACACGTCGGCGCCTCCGTGTCGATCCGGTTCCAGGGCATGCGGGCCAGCATCATCCCCATCCCACAGGTGTCCGTGACGCCCGCAAACACCAACCCCGTTCCGACGAACGCCGATAGACCAAGAAACGCCGGGTGGACGAACGCCCCCAGCGCCGTGCCGAGCACGACCAGGGAACCGGCGGCGATCCGCACCTGACGCTCCAGGGACATCGCCTTCTTCCCTCGTACCACGGGCAGCCCGGCTTGTTCCCAGGCGAGCGTGCCCCCTTCAACGTTGATGACGTCGGCGAACCCGGCGGCGTGGAACGCCTCGCACGCCTGCCGCCCTCGGCTTCCCGAGCGGCAGATCACGTACAGGGGCTCGGCTTTCGAGCCGTTGCGGGACTCCATCACGGCTCCGGGGTCGAGCCGATCCAGGGGGACCGATCGTGCGGCCTCGACGTGGACCTCCCGGTACTCCACCGGCGTCCGCACGTCGATCAACTCGACGGTCCGCCCCCGTCGCCGCAAGTCTTCGACTTCCTTCGGCGTGATCGTCTGGACGCTCATCACTTCCCCCTTCCGGTTTCTCTCCGGATAACCGACCCGCCCCGACTCAGGGCTTGAAGTAGGCGTATCCGTCCCGCTGCTGCTTGCGGACCACCTCGACGGCCCCCGACGGGACCGTGCCGACGCCCGGCAGGAGGTCCTCCTTGCGGATCGAGTTCTTCCGCATCGTGTTCTCGCAGGCCACGAACTTGACGCCCTTCTTGACGAGGGCCTCGACCGCCTCTGCGTGGTCGGTGCGGGCCTTCTCCACCAGGCCGATCCCCGCCCCGTGACAGACGACCTCGACCTGCGTGTCCGGCGCCTCCTTGAGGATGTTCGTGACGTTCTTCAGGCCCGCACCCTGGGTGCCGGACTCGGGGAAGTTGACATGGACGACGACCCGCATCGGCCCACTCGGAGCTTCGGCACGAACCTGGGAAATACTCCCGAGAAGCCCGATACTGAGGATTGCCATGGCGGCGAGGATTGTTCGAGACCTCATTGCATGGTCACTCCCAATAAATGTGCATGTGATCTTATCGACCGGGCGCCATCCGGCCCTGACCACGCCCGGCCCACGGAGGACGGGCGGCGGCGTGCCCGTTAGCGACGAAGGAACTGACTTTGGCCGCATGCGCACGGATCATCATGACGACCAAGGGGTCGTTGCTGGTTTCCATCACCTCGATGCCGCCCTCGACATCCTTCAGCGACACGGTGATCTCGTCGGCATGGGCGAACACGTCCCGGAAAACCGGATCCCACATCCTCACTGGCCGTTGCTGTTTGAGACGTCGGACCATCTGACGCACGTGTGTTCGTAGCGTCTCGACCAGTTCGGGCTTTGTGGTCGTGGTCCTAGTCTGCACCCCGTTGGGGATCTCCTTTACTGTGCGGGCGATGGTGTTATGCCAGCTAAGCAGGATGAAGATGGCATTGTGCTCATCGCCCGACATCCCCCGTTGCATGCCTGACGAGCCTGGACCGGGCGGACGCCCAGGGCTGGCCGCCACGGTCGTGCTCATCCCGCAGTGTGGGCCATCGCCGCCGCAGCAGCCTTGGGGAGAATCCGCCGCCACCGCCCGGGTCAAAAACAACAACGCCAAAGTTGCGGCCGACGCACGCATGGCTAGTCTCCTTGTGAGTTAGCTTCCAGTTCTTCGTCCATGGTCGCACGGGACGACCCTTGCTCCTCGTGCGGCGACGCCGCACACGAACCGCCCATTCAGGTGGGCACTCCCATCCGGGGCAGGACCCAGCGGCTCAGGACGATCCACAGGGCCAGGACCCCGGTGGGCAGGAGCCAGTCGAACATCGCCTTTCTCCTCATCGAAGCGCCTTCCATTCGCCGATGACTGTGCTACAATATTCTCAGATGCCACGACAACTATAGTCCTGACTGGTTAACTAGTCAAGCCATGAACGCCACGATCCCCGACGAATTCCTGGACCTGATGGCCGAGAAGTTCCGCATGCTGGCGGATTCGACCAGGCTGGCGATCCTCCGCTCCTTGATGCCGGGGGAGCGGAACGTCACTCAGGTGGTCGAGGAGACGGGCAGGAACCAGGCCAACGTCTCGAAGCACCTGAAGATGCTGGCGGAGGCGGGCCTCGTGGCCCGCCGCAAGGAAGGCTTGCAGGTCTTCTACACGCTCGGCGACTCGCTGGTTGAGCGGCTCTGCAAGCTGGTCTGCGAGACGATCGTCGAGGAGGCGCAGGAGGAAATCGCACGCCAGAAGACGCTGCTTGAGGGCTGGAACGTCAAGAAGAAAAAACCTTAGACGACAGGGGTGGTGGGATCGGGATTTGCTTGATCGGAAGGGCGCTCCTTCGCCCAGTATCCGATACCCGACAACCATTCCCAGAGGAAATCTATTATGATCCCCACGACCGTCGCCCGAGTGCCCGAGCACACCGCCGGGCACGTCAACCAGGACATCCGCCGCCGGACTCTCCAGAGCATCGCCCGGACCGCCGCCGCAGGCCCCGAGGCGATCGACCGCCGCCTGGAGGAACTCGACCGGGAGTGGGACGTCGAGCGGACTTTGGAGGCCAACGCCGCCACGGTGGCCCTGGTCGGGCTCGGCCTGGGGACGTTCGTGGACCGCCGGTTCTACCTGCTGCCGGCCGCCGTGGCCGGCTTCCTGTTCCAGCACGCCGTCCAAGGTTGGTGCCCTCCGATGCCGGTGTTCCGCCGCCTGGGCGTCCGCACGGCCAGCGAGATCGACGAGGAGCGTTACGCCCTGAAGGCCCTGCGGGGCGACTTCCGGGGGGTCGCCGACGGTGGCGGGCACGACGAGGCGAACGTGGATCAGGCACTCCGGGCCGTCCGACGTTAAAGGGGGCGAACGATGGACAGGACCTCGAAGCGAGCGATCGGGCCGGGGGTCGGGCGTCGTGACCTCCTGCGAGGGGCGATGGCCCTGCCGCTGGCCTTCGCCGCCCGGAGCAGTCGGAGTGCAGCCCTCGGTGCGGACGACGGCGACCGGCGGCCCACGGGGATGATCGGCCGGCAGCGGAGCCCGGAGAACCTGGAGTTCCCGTTCTCGACCCTCGACACCGGCCGCATCCTGACGCCCAACGATTCGTTCTATGTGCGCACCCACTTCGAGGTCCCGGGGGTCGAGGCGAAGACCTGGAGGTTGGGTATTGAGGGCGAGGTCGAGCGCCCTTTCGAGCTGTCTTACGACGAATTGCGGCGGATGCCGTCGACGACGGTGACGGCGCTGCTGGAGTGCTCAGGCAACGGCCGGGTCTTCCTCGAACCCCCGCAGGTGAGCATCCGTTGGGAACTCGGGGCGGTGAGCACGGCCGCATGGACCGGCGTGCCGCTCTCCGCCGTCCTGGAACGGGCGGGCCTCAAGCCCAGCGCCGTCGAGGTAATCCTGGAGGGCTCGGACAAGGGCGAATTCAAGGAACCGAACCCGAGGACGCCGGGCGTGATCCCCTACGCCCGCAGCCTGCCTCTGGCCAAGGCGAAAGCCCCCGAGGTGTTGCTCGCCTACGAGATGAACGGCGAGCCGCTGCCGCCGAAGCACGGCCATCCCGTTCGGGCGGTGGTGGCGGGCTGGTACGGCATGGCGTCGGTGAAGTGGCTCAAGCGGGTCGTCGTCACCGACCGTCCCTTCAACGGCTACTTCCAGACGTTCATGTATTCAATCTGGGAACGGCATGCGGGGCTGCCCACGCTGGTCCCTGTCAGCGACATCCAGATGAAATCGCAGATCGCCCGCCCGAGTCCCTACGAGGTCGTGCCGAAGGGGACGAAGTACCACATGATCGGTGCGGCGTGGGCCGGCGAGTCGGACGTGGCCAAGGTCGACGTCAGCGACGACGGCGGCAAGTCCTGGGCCGTGGCGAGGCTGCTCGGCGAGCCGGTCAAGTACGCTTGGCGGTTCTGGGAGCACGACTGGCGGACGCCCGAGCGGCCCGGACGCCATGTCATCATGGCTCGGGCGACCGATGATCAGGGCCGGGAGCAGCCCATGGAGCGGGACCCGGATCGCCGGGATGCGGTGATCAGCCACGTCCTGCCCATCGAGATCGAGGTCCGCTGAGGGCGAGGACCCCGGCCGAGAATGAGAGTAAGGAATTTCTCCGTGTACCTGACGCCGGCCAACATGCCCGTGCTCCTCATGGCCGGCGGCCTCAGCGGGCTGCTCGGGGCGGTTCTGGGCACCGGGGGAGGCGTCTTCCTCATCCCTAGCGCCTCGGCCGAGGAGACGGGTGAGTTGGCCCGGCCTCAGCCCCGCTCCTCTCTTTCGTCTGCGAAAGAGGTCGCTCAGATGGCTCATAAGTAGCCTTTGTCGAAGAAGCGCCTGCACGCCCGGCATTGGTTGCCGAACCGTCGCCCAAGCGGGAACCCGTCCAGAGGGCAGACATCCAGGTCGGGCGGGACGGTGATCGCCATCCGGACCTTGGGTGGGTCGGTGTTAATCGGCCAGGGCAGTATGTCCCAGAAGGGATCGCCGCCGGCTCGTCGCCACTCCCAGTATTCCCTTTGGTCCCCGAAAATCATGTCCGTGACGGCACGCATGAGCGGCCAACCCAGGCCGACGCTGATCGAGAACCCGCCGATGTTGCAGGCGATCCACCACACCAACAGCCAGGCCGCCTTGCCCGGCGTGCTGTAGGTGCTTAGGACCGGATGGAAGACCCAGAGTATGAACAGATAAGAATGCGTGACGATGAATAGCGAGAATCGCCACGCCAGCACGAGGATCGGCGACTTTCCGCTCTGTTCTCGGCTCATGCGACGCCTCCCGCCGCCGGGCGGCGTGCGAGCCGATGCCGCAACGGAGCGGCCAGGCTCGGCCCGAAAAGGTGGAACTCGGGCTCGGCCCCTCGCACCGTCGCCTCGGTGATTGTGTAGGTCACGGGCTTTGGGTCGAACAGGACCGGCTCCAAGACCCGCTCGACGATCGCCCGCAACCCACGAGCCCCCGTCCCTCGCTCGTGGGCCGATTGGGCGATCGCCCGGATTGCACCATCGGTGAATCGCAGGTCGGTGCCCCGGTACTTCAGCAGCTTGCGGTACTGGGCCAGCAGGGAGTCCGTCGGCTCCCGGAGAATCCTCGCCAGATCCTCCACGCCGAGGTCGTCCAGCGTGGCGATGATCGGCAGCCGCCCGAGCAGCTCGGGGATCAGGCCGAAGCCCTCCAAGTCCTCGGGCAAAACGTGATGGAGGGGATTCGTCGCCTCGTCCCCAACGGTCGAGCCCGCCTGGTCGAAACCGAAGGCGGCTCCCCGGCCGATCCTCCGGGCGACGATCTCCTCCAGGCCGACGAAGGCCCCGCCGCAGATGAAGAGCACCTGGGTGGTATCGAAGGGGATGCAACTCTCGCCGAAGACCTTGTAGCCGCCGCTCGGCGGGACGCTGGCGACGGTGCCCTCGATCATCCTGAGCAGGGCGTGCTGGACGCCCAGCCGCATGTCCTTCGTGCCGTGAACACGGCCCCCGCCGAGCTTGTCGATCTCGTCGAGGTAGACGATACCCTGCCGGGCCTCCGCCACGTTCCCCCCGGCGGACAGGAGCAGCTTGTAAAGGACCGTCTCCACGTCCTCGCCGACGTAGCCCGCCTCGGTCAGGGTCGTGGCGTCGGCCACGGCGAAGGGCACGCCGACGCACTCGGCCAGGGCCTTCGCCAGGTGGGTCTTCCCGGAGCCGCTGGGGCCGATCAGCAAGACGTTGGACTTCTCGATGACGACCTCCCGCAGGGAGGCGTCCGTGACGATCGGGTCGGCGGAGGCCCGGTCGGCGGCGTCGATAAGCCGGACGAAGTGATTGCTCACGGCGACGGCCAAGGTCCGCTTGGCCCGCCCCTGGCCGACGACGGAGCGGTCGAGGTGCTCAACGATCTGTCGGGGAGTTGGGAAAGGCGCTGGTCGATCCGGCTCGGAGATCCGTTGCCGATCCTGGGCGTCAAGAACCCTGCCGGCTTGCGTGACGCACGCTCGGCAGATGGTGACGGGCTTCTCGGCGTTGCCGCCCCGCACGAGGAGCCCGACTTCGGACTGGGGACGATGGCAGTAGTCGCAGCGGGCCGCCCGGCCCGTCGCCTCGGTCATTTCGGACATGACGCCTCCGACACCTGGGTCGCTCCGACCTCGCCGCCCCCTGCGGGTGGCGAACCGGGCGTCCTCTGGTGTCAATGCGTCCAACCGGGTTCGATGAGACGGCCCACGAGAGGAGGGCGGCGACCGCCACGTCAATACCACCGCAGGAGGCCGCCGGACGACCGTCGGGCGGTGCGACCACCGACACGACATCCCCAGCATGGTCGTTGCGCCGTCGAGCTGGATCGAGATGCTCTCCACCTCTTCCCCGAGGGCGGCCGAGCAGGTTCCAGCTCTATAGAGCCGAGAGCCGCCACCTTCGGAATCCGTATCCCAGGGAGGCGCATGCTTCGGCGAAGCACCTCGCCGCTTCGCCGTGTTCGCCCTTCGCCAGGTGCGCCTTGCCTATCCCATACAATGCGACGGGAGCAAGCTCGGGAACGAGGTCGCCGCAATTCACGATCACCTGCAAGTGTTCGACGCCCGCATCCGAATCGCCGGCCCAGATACAGCTGATGCCGCAGGCCAGGACCAGATCGAGTTCGCCGTAGAAGCTGCAAGGGTCGTTGGGGAATTCAAAATACCTGTTGAATGCAGTGTGTGATTCGCTCAAGCGGCCGACTCCGAAGTAGGCCCTCGCCAGGAGCAGCCAGTGCTCGGGCTCCAGGTCGGTCGCCTTCTCCAGACAAGCGACGACCCGCCGGAAACAGCCGCCGGCGCCCTCACGATTCTCGGCCTCCTCGAACGCCTCCCCGAGTTCCACGAAGCCTCGCCCGAGCCATCCCGCTTGGCGTGAATCGCTCGGCCCGAGTCGGGACGCCTCCTGGAAAGACGCCCCGGCCATCTCGATGTGGGGCTCGGATCGGACACGGACCCGTCCCCGAGAGAGACCCACCCGACCGGCACGGACCGCCCTGGTGAAATCGGCGACGGCCGACTCGACACGGCCGGAGTCGAGCCGGCTCTCGCCCCGCCCGAGATAGGCGAACGACGTGTCGTAGACCTGGATCGTCGCATCCTCGCCCCCGGTGACGATGAACCGGCCGCCCGGCGAGAATCGCACGGTGTAGACGGCGGAGCGATGGCCGCCCAGCGTCCCGTACAACGACAGGTCGGAGGCGTCCCACAGCCTCGTCGCCCCATCGGCCCCGGTCGAGGCCAGGAACCCGCCGTCGGGCGAGAAAGCCACCGAAAACCCTTCGCCAGCGTGCGCCCGGAAGCTTCGTTCGGTCAGGGCGGGCACGTCCCAGATGGAGACGTAGCCGAGTCGCCCGACCTCGAAGGCCGTCTCCTCGATCGAGATGTCCCCGAGCGTCTTCATGTTCCCGGCCACGGCGAACTTCGCCCCGTCCGGCGAGCAGGCCACGATGTTGCAGCCCTCGACGACCCAGCTTGGGTGACCGCCGGGCCGGATCTCCTCGGCGCTGGCGAAATCCCAGCGGCGGACGAGCTTCGGCGCATGGGTCGAGATGATGGTTGCACCATCGGGGGTCAGGCAAAGACTCTCAACCGGATTTCTCGCCTCGACACAATGGGCCTGCGTACCAGTTCGCACGTCCCACCACCGGATCGTGCCGTCGTACCCGCCGGTGACGATCACCTTCCCGTCCGCCGAGAACGCCAGGGCCGTGACCGGGGCTCCATGCTCCCAGGTCGCCGATCGCCGCTCGTCCCCGGCGAGATCCCAGAGCCGAACCGTCCCGTCCCGGCTCGCCGAGGCGAGGAGGGGTTGGGTCGGGGAGAAGGCGACGACCTCGATCGTATCTCGGTGGCCTTTCAGGCAGGCCAGCATCCTCTCGGTCCTGATGTTCCACAGTCGAACCGTCCCGTCGAAACTCCCCGACGCCAGGCGGAGCGGCTTCGTCCCCGGCCGGAAGGCGAGGCTCGTCACGCCGGCCTCATGTCCCACGAGGGCCTTCCTCGGCACGATCGTTGGCGCCGAGGCTGCTTTGCGTGCCAGTTCGTCCTCTTCGGGATCGAGATCGAAATCGCCTCCATCTTCGGTGGCTTCGTCGAAATCGATGGTGTCGTCCCAGCCGCCGTCCGCCTCGTCATCGTCGCCGAGAACGATGTAGGACTCCTCATCCCGAAGTCGGCGATCGGAGAGGCAGGCCGCCATCAGCTGCCGCACGGTCCAGCCCCGCTTCCGTCCCGACCCGTTCTCACGCCAGATCAGGGCGTGCAAGTCGATCCGGCCCGAAGCGGCATCTCGCTTCAATTGCTCCCAGGTCAACGGCCCATGCGGCTCATCGGGGTCATCGCTGTAGAACCATTCTGGAGTCATCTCCCGACCTCCCGGTTCGCTGATCGAAACATGCATCGTCCTGATCTGAAGGCGCATCAGCCAAATCGAGCCGGCGGCTCAAAGGACGGATCGGCCGCCCGTGCCCGAACACTCTCCGCACATCCCCGTGGCGTGGCAGTCGAGGCAGTCGCCGCCGAGGTGGACCCTCTGGCCCCGGCAGACGTAGCAGTAGCCGGTCCCGTGGCATCTCGGGCAGAGGCCCGCCGACCGGCTGGTCGTCATCCGGTTCGCCATGAAGAGGGAGGCCGTCGCCACCGGCAGGAGGACATCGAGTCGGTTGGGGATCAGCAACGTCATGAGGGACATGAGGACGAATCCAAGTGCGAAATGTTCGTCCATGGTGCCGTCCCTCATGAGGCCCAAAATGACGCCCAGGAAGACGCCCCCGAAGACTCCGGCGATGAAAAACACGATCGACCTCAGCCCGGAGGTGAGGGTCCATTCGAAGGGATTCGCCGCCGCCCTCCGGTGGACGACGCCGGGTAGAGCCAGGCAGCACACTCCCCAGTACCAGAAGAGGGGGCTGCGGAACGGGTGGGTGTCCGTGAAGGCGAGTTGGAGGAACAGCCCAAGGATCGGCAAGGCGATGACCGCATAGCCGACATCCTTGATGCGGAGCCTCTCGATCCAAGCCGGCGCCGTGATCGCCGAGGTCACTCGGGAAGCCGTGAAATCTTCCTGATCTTCCTTGCCGTCGAGCACGATGTCCGAAGGAAATGGAGTGGACCTGGGGGCCTGGGCCGTCCAGCCTCGGCCCTCGGCGTAGCACATCAGGAAGCCGACGAGCCCGCCGCCGCCGAAGAACAAGGTCGTCAAGAATCCGATCACGGGATGGCCCTCGGCCGTCATCAACCAGATTCCGAGGAGCGTGAAGGCGACGATCCCGGCCGCTACGATCAGCATGCCTCTGAAGACCTCCGCCTGGTCGGTGACGCCGCCGACCTGATCATCGGCGAGAGGCGGAGGAGGTTTCTCCGCCCCGAGAGTCGGTTGTCGGGCGACCTCCACCTGTTCCGGCGGCCGGGCGTTCGCCCCCGCCTGGGGAAAGAGGCCCCGGACCTCTCCCGCCGGGACCGCCTTCGTGCGATCGTCCCTCCGCACGAGATCGTCGGGCTTCAAACGTCCCGTGGCGGCGAACCCCTTCAACTGCGTGCCGGTGAACGGGCCGAGCCGCCGGCCCTGCTTTTCGACGTACCAGGAGGACATCATCCCTCTCCCTCGGCGTGATCGTGCATCGTGATCGGCGACGGCCCAGGCGATTCAGTTCGGAGGAACAACCGCCCGATGGCCCGCCCCCGATGCCGGAGGCAACGGGCCGGCTCCCCCGCCGGAGCCGCACCGCACCGTCGGTGTCAGCCGCCGCCCCGTCCTCTGACTCGTCCGGCCTGGTCCCGGTCATCCGCCGAAGCCGTGGACTCATAGACCCACGATGGTACGATGGGTGGGGGCGAAACGCTAGTTATTGACTGTCTAACAATCGACTGTCGAGTCGAAGGAGGCACCCATCCTACACTCGCCCCGATGCAAGGGGACGACATCCGCACACGCTTCGGGACGAGGATCAGGCGGCTCCGCAGCGAGCGGGGCCTGTCGCAGGAGGCGTTCGCCGACCAGGCGGGCCTGCACCGCACCTACATCGGGGCGATCGAGCGGGGCGAGCAGAACCTCTCGCTCGCCAACATCGAACGCCTCGCCGCCACGCTCGGCGTCTCGCTCGCCGAGCTGTTCGCCACGTTCACGGACAAGCCCGATCCGCCGACTTGATCTCCCTCATCATCCCCACCAAGACGCCGCTGACTTTCGCCGCCCCGCACTCGCCGACACCTGCGGGCACGCCGAAGCCCGGCGACCAGGACCGCCGAGCATCCGGCGTACCTTGCGGTCGTAGGGGGATTCATGGGCGAGAGACAAGGCGACGAGCCATCCCGGTTCGACGGGTTCGAGCGGACGATGGAGTTTCGGCTGATCCTGGAGATCGCCGGGGCGTTGCGGGAGGAATTCGGCGTCGGCATCGACGCCAATCCCGGCGGGATCGGCAATGAGGCCGGGGCGGTCAACCGGGCGTATCGGGGGGCGGCCCGGTGCATCCTCTTGACGATCGTCACTTCGGCGGATGACCTGCCCCTCGTCCTTACCCGGACGCTGCGTCAAGCCGCCCTGCGGCGACTGACCGAACTGGGAGTGAGCGGCGACCAGGCCGAGTGTCTGCTCGGGGCGGAAGCGAACCTCGGCGATCGCTGGCTGGCTTACCTGGCGTTGGCCCCGGCCCCGGTGGTCAACGACCTGCTCGCCGGTTCGGTAGACAGGTGACAAACCTGGAGTCTCGACCGCCTCGCATGAGGCGCATCTCGGCCCACCCGCTCCCTGATCCATCGACTCTTCTCCCTCATTGAGAAAGGAAAGTAGTCGCCTGGCAATGGCCTCCTCGGCTGAACTATCGGGTATCTTGACTCCAGAGGGACTTTCTGTTTTCTTGGAATCCGATTTTCCATTACAACTGCGCAAAATAGCTGATTCTATAGGGTTCTGGCGTGCGAGACCACAAGATTCAGGGCGTCGGGGCCAGGCTGCTCCGAGTCTCTACCGATCGTCAGGATACCGATAGGCAACTGGCGGACATCGCCAGATGGGAGAAGAAGCATGGCGTTTCCGCCACCCACACCTTCGAGGATCGAGAGTCGAGACTCCTTGCCGAGAAAAGGGCTGACTTCCAGAGGCTCTTGAGGCTGGTGGAGGCCGGGGGCGTCAATTGGGTGGTCATCCAGACCACGGATCGTCTCGGATTCAAGCACACCTTCGAGCTTTTCGAGTTCCTCTCGATCTTCCTCCGGCACGGCGTGCAGCTCTACACAGCCGTGGATGACAAGTGCCTCACGTCCACGGACGATTTCACCGTCATCACCAACGCCATCAGCGGTCAGACTTCGAGCAAGGAGATTTACGAGAAGTCCAACCGCATCCAGTCCAAGCGTATTCTGAAGGGCAAGGCCGGTCAGTTTGCTTCGGGCATGCCCCCCTACGGCTTCGACGTGATCTGCAAAGACGCCCGAGGCGAGGTAAAGTGGCGATTCGTACAGACGGGCAGGCGTCAGGGCAGGTGGCTGGTGGGAGATACCGAGTCACAGGTGACCGGGCTGCCCAAGCATGACCGTGAAGCCAGGGAGAGCCTGTGGCTGGCTCCCTCGATCGTCACCGAGAGAGTGGAGACCCTCAAAAGGGTCTTCCACATCTTCGATAGCGAATCCATCAGCACTCTCCAGATCGCCCGTCGTCTCAACGAGGAGGGCGTCTCCGCCGTCTTGCAGCCGAAGTGGGATCACAGCAAGCTCTGGCTATTGCTCCAAAATCCGGCCGTGATCGGCAGGCCCGCCTCCAACAAGGTGACCTCGGCGAAGGTGCTCACCGTCGAGGGTGAGGATCTCGTGCAGAGGAGCACCAAAGACATCGGTAAGTATATCAGGTTGGCCAAGGAGAACTGGCTCATGCCTGACGAGCCGATCTTCGAGCCCCTAATTCATGAATGTATGTTTTGGCGTTGCTGCATGAAGCTGCACGCCAGCCGAGGAAAGAGGGCGCCCAAGAATGAGAACCTGATTCTCTCTGGACTGCTCTACTGTGGTACGTGCGGGCTGAGGATGGCCGGACAGAGGAAGCCCAAGACCTCCAACGGCAAGAGGGTGCCTGGCACGTATAACTTCTATCGATGCCAGACCTACATGGTTCACAAGGATGGCGCCGGCAACACCACCGGCTGCCGCAATCACGGCACCCTGCAAGAAACGGTCATGCCCTTCGTCGAGGAGTTCCTCAAATCGAGGGGGCAGGTTCTCCAGGATTTGATCAGCTCCCACCGGGACAGACAGAGCCTCACTCGACTACTTGCCGAGCATCGAGCCACGGATTCGCAGATCGCCAAGATCATCGACCAGATGAGAGATTATCTACTTGATCAGGCTGGCGGGGCGGTGGGCGTGCCCGAGGGCGACGCCAAGGGGCTGCCCTTTCTGGTGGATATGTACGATCAGGTGTTCGACAGCCAGAAGAAGGAGCTTGAGACGGAGCTGAAGGCGCTGGAGGCCGAGCACGGACAGGTCGCCCACCAGTACTTCAAGCTCCCCCCGAAGGCCCAAGAGATCGCCGTGAAGACCCTCGAAGACCTGGAGTCCAGGATGGCGTCCGTGAAGGCCAGCCTGGAGCCACTGACGCACAAGTGGGAAGATTTGGTGGAGAAGCTCTCGGGTCTGAGGGAGCGGATCGGGGTTGCCAGGGTCGCCCTGGAGACAGGCTCTCTCAGGCAACAGGCTCAGGCGTTGCGAAACGTGATCGACCGCATCGAAGTGCGTTACGTGCCGAAGGGGGCCAGGAACTCCACCCTGGTAAAGGCGATCATCGTTCCCCTGGTGGGTGAGGCTCAAGAGTACCAGGCAGGAGGTATTACGGTTGCCTCCGATTGACCAGGACCAGCCCTTCCCGCACGCCGCTTTCGTGGACGATCGATTCGACCTCGCGGGTGACGTTCACGAAGTCCATGCGGGCCGGGACGTTGAACGTGAGATGACGGGTCAGCGACTTCATCGCGGCGGTCTTCCGAAAGGTCGGGGCGAGGCGAACACGGGGACGACCTCCATGTCGTCCATCGGCGGGCCCGGATCGCGAGGGCCCGTCGATCCTTCCCCCTGGGCCCGAAGTCTGATCGTGCCCGGGAGCAAGGGCCGCGCTCTGGTGCGCATTGAAGGGTTATAGGTCCATACGGCCCGGAGGCCCGCGGCGTTGGCCGAATCGATCTCGATCCCGATTCTCGCTCTCGCGGCGAACCGGCTTGGAATTTTTCGAGGGGTCGGTTAAGCTTCCCCAGGTCCCGATCGGCGGACGAGGCACGCGCCGCGGTCGGGAAAGGGAAGGAAGACCGTCGGGACCGTCATGGAGGACGGGATGAGACTGCTCGCCCTGGTCGAATCCCCGGACCACGTCTGCCGCCGCTATCGCGTGCTGGCGTTCGAGCCGGCCCTGCGCGCCGCCGGTTGGTCGCTGACCAGCGAGCCGCTGGCGCGGGGACTGTTGGCCCGGTCGCGGCAGCTACGCGCCGTCTCGCGGTTCGACGCGGTGTTGCTGCAACGCAGGCTCCTGCCGGCCTGGCAGTTCGCGCTTCTGCGCCGAAACGCGCGACGGCTGGCGTTCGACTTCGACGACGCCGTGTTCCTCCGCGACTCCCACGACCCTCGCGGCCTGACGTCGCGCCGACGCGCCGGGCGGTTCGCGAGGACCGTTCGCGGCGTCGACGTCGTCCTGGCCGGCAACGACTTCCTCGCCGACGCCGCCCTCCGCGCCGGAGCGCGCGCCGAGCGGGTCCGAACCATCCCCACCTGCGTGGACCCCGCCGACTACCCGGTCAAACGGGTCGCGAGCCGCGAAGGCCCGCCGGAGTTGGTCTGGATCGGCTCCTCCAGCACGCTCAAGGGGGTCGAGGCCCGTCGTCCGCTCTGGGAACGGCTGGGCCGCGCCTTCCCCGGACTTCGACTCCGCGTGATCTGCGACCGCTTCCCCGCGTTCGAGGGCGTCGAGACGATCCCCGTCCCCTGGTCGCGGACGACCGAGGCCGAGGAGTTGGCCCAGGGGGACGTCGGCGTCGGCATGATCCCGGACGACGACTGGAGCCGGGGCAAGTGCGGGCTGAAGGTCCTTCAGTATCAGGCGGCCGGCCTACCCGTGATCGCCGATCCGGTGGGCGCGCACGTCGAGATGATCGAGCCCGGCGCGACCGGGTTCCTGCCGGCCGACGACGACGCCTGGATCGCCGCCGTCGCCGCCTGCGCCGACGGCGAGGCCCGCGCGCGGATGGGCGCCGAGGCGCGTCGACGGCTGGAGGCGGGTTACTCGACGACGGCTTGGGCCCAGGTCTTCGCCGCCGCGGCGACCGGGACCGACGAGCCGCGACCGAACGCGACGCGACCGCCGAACTTCACCAGGGAGAAGCCCCGACCCACCGGGGTCGGAGGCCCCGCGCGACGACCGCGATCCGCGGCCGAGTCGCGGCGGGGCCGACGGGGATCGGACTGAAACCATGACCGTCATGCAACCGGGAATCCAAGCGCGGGGGGCGAACGGCCGCATGTTCAAGCCTCCCCACTGGACGTTCGTCAAGACCGGCGACGTCGGCTGGTGGCTGCGCGACCCCTGGCGCGACGTCCTGATCGACGCCGACGGCCTCCGCCTCCCGCGGTGGCGGGCCGAGGGCCGGGTCGAGACGGTCAAGTCGGGCCCCCACCGGGTCGTCTACCGCGTCGCGCTTCCCGGCGGCGCGATCTACGTCAAGCATTTTCTGATCCCCGACCGCCGCGCCAAGTATCGCCAGTGGTTCCGCCGCGGCAAGGGGCGCAACGAGGGGAAGCGGTCGCGGACGTTGGCGTCGATCGGCGTGCCGACCATCACCCCCGTCGCCCTGGGCGAGCGCCGGTTTCGCGGCTTCCTGTTCGACAACTTCCTGATCACCCGCGAGGTTCCCGACGCCGTCCCGCTGGACGCCTTCCTTGAGACCGAGCTGCCGACGTTCGACGAGCCCCGCCGCTCCCGACTGCGCCGGCGGCTGGCCGCGAGGCTCGGCGTGCTGACCGCGCGTCTGCATGACGCGGGGCTCCTGCACATCGACTTCCACCCCGGCAACGTCCTGGTCCGTCTCGAACCCGGCGACGAGCCGTCGCTGACGATGATCGACCTGGACGCCCTGCGGTCGGTTCGCAAGCTCTCCTGGAGCAAGGCCCGCGACAATCTCGCGCTTTTGGACCATTACTTCTGGACCCGCATCGGAGCGGTCGACCGCCGTCGGTTCCTCAAGTCGTACCTCGCCGCCCGCGACGGCGCGCCCCCCTCGGCGCGCGGGTTCGCGTTGGGGGTGGAGGCGGCCACCCGCCGCTGGGCGGAGCGGCTCTGGAGCCGTTGGGGGGAGCGCTGCCGGTTCACCAACAAGTATTTTCAAGTCTTCAAGTCGCCGAACGCCTATTGCGTCGCCTCGCGGGCGCTGGACCCCGCCGAGGTCGCGCCGCTTCTGGTCGATCCCGACTCGGCGTTCGCCGCGCCCGGGGTCCGGCCGATCAAGGACTCGCCCACGACCACGGTCGCGGAGACGACGATGGTCGTCGATGGCCGGCCGACCCCGGTGATCCTCAAGCGGTTCAACCGCAAGAAGTGGATCGACCCGGTCCTGGCGATCTTCCGCCCCTCGCGCGCCTGGCGGTCGTGGCAGGCCGCCCAGCACCTGACCGTCCGCGGCATCCCCACGCCCCGGAACCTGGCCTACGTCGCCCGTCGCCGCAAGCCCTGGTTCTCCCCGTTCCAGGGGGTCTTGCCCTACGAGACGTACCTGATCGCCGTCAAGGAACCGGGCGCGATCACGCTCTCGGAATACGTCCGCCGGGAACTGCCCGGGCTCGACCCGGACGCGCTGCCGCGCGAGGTCGCGCGGCTCGCGACCGCGCTGGCGAAACTCTTGCGGCTGATGCACGACCGCTCGCTCTCCGATCGCGACCTGAAGGCGTCGAACATCTTGATCCGTTCGGACGCCTCGGGCGCGCCGCTTTTGTCGCTCATCGATCTGGTCGGCGCCCAGTTGAAGACCCCCCTGCCGATGCACCGCCGGATCCAGAACCTGGCGCGGTTGAGCGTCAGCCTGGCCGACGCGCCGGGACGCTCCCGAACCGTCTCGCTCCGCTTCCTGCGGGCCTATCTTCCCCGCCGGCTCAACCGTCGCGACGAGTGGAAGGCCCTCTGGCGCGCGATCGCCGCGGCCGTCGAGGACAAGACGGCCCGCAACGAACGCTCGGGACGCCCGCTATCCTGATCGACCCCAAGGAGGGACCGGACGTGCAAAGCCCTCGCGCCTCCCGCCGGCCGCCCGCGCGGCTCGCCCTTCTGGCCGGACTCGCCGTCTGCCTCGGCTGCTCGACCCTCGCCAAACGAGGCCCGACCCTGCTGCCGACGGCCCATCAGACCAAGTCCGGCCCGTTCGTCGTATACTCCAACGCCCCGATCAAGACCGACGACCCCGCCGTGGAGGCGCTCGACCGCCTCCGCGCCGACCTGGCCGAGCGGCTGGATCCGGGCGTCGACTCCGACCCCGGCCCGGTGGAGGTCTACGTCCTGGACGACCGCGCCGCCTTCCTCCACCTGTTGCGGTTCTACTTCCCCGAACTCCCCCCCCGCCGCGCCTTCTTCCTCGCGCAAGACGACCACCGGAGCGTCTACACCTTCCACGGCCCCAGGCTCGACGAGGACCTTCGCCACGAGGCGGCCCACGCGCTTTTGCGCGGTCGGTTCGGCGAGATCCCGCTCTGGCTCGACGAGGGCCTGGCCGAATACTTCGAGGCCGGCCCCGACGACCTTCAAGACCGCGACGACCGTCTCGCCCGCCTCGCCGCCGACGTCAAGACCGGCTGGAGGCCCGATCTCCGCCGCCTGGAAAGCCTCGACCAGATCCACCAGATGACCCCGCGCGACTACCGCGAGTCGTGGGCCTGGGTCGACCTGCTCCTCGCCGACCCTCATGGCGGCAAGCCCGCGCTCCTGGCCCATCTTCGACACGGCGACGAGAACTCCGCGCTGACGACGACCCTGGCCGACCGCGGGACCGACGCCGCGACCCTGCTGGCGCGTCTAAGCGGCGACTCGCCGCGGGTGCTCGCCCAGAAGCCGGTCCCCCCGGCCGATCGATCCGCCCGCGTCGTCCGTCTCCAGGATCTTCCCGACGAGCCCCCGCCGCGCCCCGGGCTCCTGCGTCGCATCGGCGCGTTTTTGGGCCTCTGACCGACCCGTCGAAAATCATTGAACATAAGCGCGCATCATCCCTTCTCCCCTTGTGGGAGAAGGTGGCCGAAGGCCGGATGAGGGGGGCGTATCCAGAGGCTTCCGGTCGCGCCCACACCTCATCCGCCCCTCCGGGGCGCCTTCTCCCACAAGGGGAAAAGGGATGCTTGCATTCAAGCCTTCTTCGAAACTCGATGGGGCTCCGGTTCTCAGGCCTTCTTGAGCTTCACCGGCAGCTTGTCGATCTTGGCCGCGAGGATGAAGTCGTTCTCGGTCAGGCCGCCGACGGCGTGGGTGGAGAGTTCGACGGCGACGTCGCGGTAGCCGGTCAGGTGCAAGTCGGGGTGGTGCCCCTCGGTCTCGGCCAGCTCGCCGACCTCGCCGAAGAACAGCAGACCGGCGGCGAAGTTCTTGACGGTCCATTCGCGACGGATCTTCTTGCCGTCGGTCGACACGGACCACTCGGGGACGGCCCGCATCAACTCCGCGACCTCCGCGCGCGAAAGCGGCGGCACGCCCCCCTCGCACGGCACGCATTTCTTCGCGGTCAGCTCGACGGTGTCGGCGCTCATGGTCGGGCTCCTGAAGGGTGACGATCGAAGCGACCATCTTCAACAATACGCGAATTCGGCGCCGATCGCGCGGGATTACGAAGTCCCGTCGAGAGAACGCCGAGGCGCGGCCGGCGCGGGCGTCCACGTCTCCTTGATCGCGACGCCGCTTTCCCCCGCCGCGATCATCCGGGCCGCCAGATGGACGACCCGCGCCGCGGCCTGGTCGATCGGCACGCCGCGGGCGTGGACGTTGGAGACCAGGTTGCGCCTGGAGTCGTCGTCGCCGGCCCCGGGACGGTGGGCCAGGTAGGCCGAGAGGCTCTCGGCGGTGGCCAGGCCGGGCCGCTCGCCGATCAGAAGGACCACCACCGCCGGCGCCAGGACGTCACCCACGTCGTTCATCACCCCCACCCGGCAGTTGCGGACGAAGAACGGCCGGCCCAGGCTCAAGCCGCTGGCCGCGACCTCGTCGGCGATCGCCGGAACCAGCTTCGGCGCCTGCGCGACCAGGGCCGCGGCCGACAGGCCGTCGCCCAGCACGATCTGCACGTCGACCCCTTGTTCGCGACGTTCGGCGATCGTCCGCTTCGCGTCGTCGCGCAACGCTCGGCCCAAATCGGGGCGCAGAAGGTATTCATCCTTCGATCCGGCGCGGGTGGCGACCTCGAAGACGTCCCAGCGGTCCAGGAACGCGCGACCGAAGTCGCGCTCCAGGTCGATCCCGTCGCGCGCCGCGTCGCGCGCCGCGGCGTGGTCGGCGCGCAGCTCCAGCCAGGTCGCCGTGCGGTACGACCCTCCGGCCCTCCCCGTTAAAATCCGCGCCGGCGTGCGCGCGCGAACGCGGGCGAGCAATTCCGAGTCGGGGCCGTCGGGGATGGGGGCGAGATCGCTCATGATTTTGACCGGATTGATGGACGAGGGACGCAAGGCCCCGGCTGTCGGCGGCCTCTTACGTCGGCCCCTCGTTCCTCCACCACTCGTCGGATTCGTAAATCTCGGGGATCTCCTGCTCGCCGGGGTCGTCGAACCCGAGCGCGTGGAGTCGATCGTACCACGGGCGCATCTTCGAATCGCCGAGCCGACGGCCGCACCACGGGCAATGGCGGATCAAGGTCGAGGCATAGCCGTCGTGGCTGATCGGGATCCGATACTCGTCCCAACTGGCGTACCAATCGAGGACCCGATTCGGCCCTTGATGGTCTTTCCAGGGATGAGCGATCGCCAGGGCCATGTCGAGGCAACAGTGCCGGTCGGGATCGATCCCCCGTCGTCGGCAGTACCGTCGCGCGGCCCAATCCCGACAGTCCGCGCACCCCTGTTCGTGGCGATGCCACTCCGCCCGAACGCCCGAATCAGGACAGTCGACCGAGAAGGGGGAATCGCCCCAGCGATCGCACCACGTCCGGAACTCGTCGCAGTCCATCGGGGCCTCCTCGCGGGCCGACGTTTCAAGTCCCGATCGACCCCGTCGCGCTCGCGGCGAGGGAATGGTCGCGCCTGGGGCGGTCGTGGAGGATCGGCGGGCCGGGAAACCGCTTGCGCTCGAAGCCGAACCAGGCCGCCGCCAGCGCCAGCGACAGGGCCCCCACGACCCACGCCGAGCGCTCGTTGGGCGGCTGCATGCCGATGGCGATCAGACCCCCGCAGCCGATCGCGCTCAAACACGCCAGCGGTCGGAACCAACGGCCCAGGTCCCAGGGGCCCATCGTCGTCCAGGTCCGGCCGTGGGCGCGGACGCCCAGGACGCTCGGCAAGACGTAAGATATGTACAACAAGATCGTGCAAACCGCCGTGATCGTCGAGTAGACCGGCGTGTGGACCGTGAACAGCACCGAGGCCGCGGCCGTCGCCCAGATCGCCACCGCCGGAGTCTTGCGCTTCGGGCAGACCCAGCGCACGGCTTTCGAGAACGGCAGGCCGCCGTCGCGGGCGAAGGCGAACGTCATCCGCGACGCCGACGTCACCGTCGCCAGCCCGCAAAGGTACTGCGCCAGCACGATCGCCGCGGCGAACGCCGACGCCGTCCACGCCGGAAACGCCCGATTCAGAATCCACGGGAACGCGCGTTCGCCTTGCGCCGCGGCCTCCGCGACGCTCGGCGCCGCCAGCACCACCGCGGAGAGCATGACCCAGCCGGCCACGGCCGAGATCGCCACCGACCGCACGATCCCCCGCGGCACCTGCTCGGCCGCTCCCAACGTCTCCTCCGCCGCGTGCGCCGAGGCGTCGAACCCGGTGATCGTGTACGCCGGCAACAGCATCCCCAGCGCGAACAAGAGCGGGATGCTGGACGTCGCCGGCCAGACGCTCCCGCCGGCCGCGCCGCTCAGGTTCTCGAACGCGACCAGGCGGGAGAAGTCCAGCCCGGGCGCGAACCAGAGCAGGCAGCCGGTCAGAAGCGCAGAGACCGCCAGGATCCAGTAGCCGCTGAAGTCGGTGAGCCTGGCCGTCAGGCCGATGCCCACGTGGTTGATCGCCGCTTGCGAGCCGGTGATCGCCGCCACGATCAACACCTGCGCCAGATGTTCGGACCACGACGCGGTCCCCACGCCGTAGCCGAGCGCGGTGGCGGCGGTGCGGTAGCAGCCGACGTTGATCGCGGCCATCACGGTGACGAGCCCCGCCAGGTTGAACCAGGCCGTCGCCCAGCCCCAGCCCCGCCCGCCGAGGATCGCCGACCAGTGGTAGAGTCCGCCGGCGGTCGGGAAGGCCGAGGCGAGCTGGCCCATCGTCGCGGCGACGGTCAACGAGAAGACCGCCACCAGCGGCCATCCCAGCCCGATCGCCGCGCCCCCCGTCGCGGAGAGTCCCAGGTGGAACGAACTGACCCCCCCGGCCAGGATGCAGATGATGGAGAACGAGATCGCGAAATTGGAGAACCCGCTCAGCCGTCGCGAAAGCTCTTGCTTGTATCCGAGCTTGCGCAGTTGCCTCGCGTCGTCGTCGGGATGATGTTCGGCCTCGATCATGCGCGAGTCCCGGAGTCCGAGAGGACGGATTCAAGCGCCCGGAGCGTCGTCGCCCGGGCGCGGTCGTTCTCAAGGCGCGACGCCTCCCGTCCCAACCCGCGCCCGGCCAGCCACGCCTCGAACTCGGGCGCGGGACGAAGGCGGAAGAGGTCGCGAACGGCCAGGGCGTCGTGATAACTGGTCGACTGGTAGTTGAGCATCACGTCGTCCGAGCACGGCACGCCCATGAAGAAGTTGCAGCCCGCCGCGGCCAGAAGAAGCAGCAGGTTGTCGGCCGAGTTCTGGTCGGCCGCGGCGTGGTTGGTGTAGCAGACGTCGACCCCCATCGGCAGCCCTTGCAGTTTGCCGGTGAAGTGGTCCTCCAGCCCCGCGCGGACGATCTGGCGCTCGTCGAAAAGATACTCCGGGCCGATGAAGCCGACGACGCTGTTGACCAAAAACGGGTCGAACGCCCTGGCCACCGCCTGCGCCCTCGCCTCCAGCGTCAGTTGGTCGACGCCCTGGTGGGCCCCGGCGGAAAGCGCGCTCCCCTGGCCGGTCTCGAAGTACATCGCCTGCGATCCGACCCAGGCGACGTCGCGCGCGGCGTGGTGTTCCAGCACCCGCGCGCGGCCCTCGCGCAAAAGCGCCAGGTCGATCCCGAAGCTCCGGTTGGCCGCCTCGGTGCCGGCGACCGACTGGAACAGCAAATCCACCGGCGCGCCGCGGTCGATGCAGGATAATTGCGTCGTGATATGGGCAAGACAGCACGCCTGGGTCGGGATGCCGAGGACGTCGATCAAGCGTGAGAGGCCGTGGAGGATCGCGCTTACGGCGTCGACCGACTCGGAGGCCGGGTTGACGCCGATGACGGCGTCGCCGCAGCCGAAGGTCAGGCCGTCGACGGCGGAGAGGAGGATGCCGCCGACGTCGTCGCCGGGGTGGTTGGGCTGGACGCGGATCCCCAGCACGCCCGGGCCTCCGATGGTGTTGCGGCAGCGCGAGACGTTGCGGATCTTGGCCGCGGCGACGGCCAGGTCCTTGTTGCTCATCAGCTTGGCGACCCCCGCGGCGACGTCGGGATGGATCCCGCCCTGGATCGTCTTCAGGGTCGCGCCGGTGGTGGCGTCGTCCAGCACCCACTCGCGGAACTCGCCCAGGGTCATGGCCCGGATCTTCGCGAACGACTCCGGGTCGAGGCGGTCGAGGACCATGCGTCCGACCTCGTCGGCGTCGGGGTCGATCACGGGGTTGTCGACGACCTCGGCGAGCGTCAGCCCGGCCAGGACGATCTTGGCGGCGACCCGCTCGCGCTCGGTCCTCGCGGCGATCCCGGCGAGCTGGTCGCCCGACTTCTCCTCGTTGGCCCTGGCCATCGCCTCGGCCAGCGAGCCGAAGGCGAAGCGCTCGCCGCGCAGGGTGGTCGTCAGGTTCAAGGTCGGCCTCCCACGAGGGGGGATTGCGGAGAGGGACGGCCCCATTGTGAGTCGGTCGTCGCCGCTCCGCAACCCGTCGCCGACGGGGCGCGGGTGTAGCTCTCGATTTCGAATTTCCGAAGACGTCATTGGAACGATACGGCCTTCCCCCCTCGCGGGGGAAGGTGGCCCGAAGGGCCGGATGAGGGGGGGCGGGCGCAAGGGCCGTGAGGGTCACGAACCGCCCGAATCGGCTTTCGACGTTTCGACGGCGTCCGGTCGCGTCGTCCCCCTCATCTGACGCCTTCGGCGTCTGTCTTCCCCCGCGAGGGGGGAAGACCGTTTTCGAAGGACCTCCAAAATCGAGAAGTACATCCCCGGCGGCGGCGCGAGGGTCATCGGGACTGGCGGACGATCCGATGCCCTCCGGAGCCGATCGGCTCGACGACCAGGTCGCCCCCCTCGCGGCGGGCGGTTCGCGGAGCGCCGTCGACCAGGACCACGTCGTCGGCCCGCGCGCCGGCCGGGACGTGGACCTGGGCCCGGACGTTGGCCGGCACGTCCACGACGAGCGCGAACGATTCGGGCGACGCCTCGAACTCGACGTGGATCGTCCCTCGGATCGTCGGCAGGTCGAGCGAGGCGGCCTTCAGCGGGCCCGGTCGCGGGCGGACGCGGACGGTTCGGAAGCCGGGCTCGATGGGCTCGACGCCCATCAGCTTGCGCGGAATGACGTTCGCGGGCGCCGCGCCCCAGGCGTGGTTCCAGTCCTGGTTCGGCTTGTACTTCTGGTCCCACGCCTCCAGGGCGATCGTCGTGCCGACGTCCTCGACCATGTGCCGCCAGCTTCGATCGCCGGGGGCGAGCATCAGGGCGACGGCGTGGTCGGCCTCGTCGGCGTCGAACAGGGCGTCCATCAGGTACTGGGCCGCGTACACGCTGCATGCCATCCCGCGCGACTTGACGAACGCCGTCACCTCGTCGCGACGGTCCTCCGGGACGATCCCGAACGCCAGCGGGAACATGTTGGCGTGGAGCGACGAGTGTTTCGAGCCCTCGCCGTCGACGTACAGGCCGGTCGCGGGGTCGACGAGTTTCGCCTCGATCGCCGCGGCGACGCGCGCGGCCTCGGCGCGGAAGCCGGCGGCGTCGTCGGGCTTCCGCAGGGCGTCGGCGATCGCCGCCATCAAGGTCAACGACCTCTGATAAAAGGCGTTGTAAACCGTGTTCACGGGCTTGAAGTCGAATCCGTCGCGCTCGCCCGCGGGCCAATCCACGAGGTCTCGGAGCCCGGTCGTGTCGAGCAGTCCGTCGCCGCGGGCGCGATCGGCCAGGAGCTTTTCGGCCTTGAGGCGGTCGTAGCAGACTTTCAGGGACTTGGCGTCGCCGGTGTAAAGATAATCCGTCCAGGCCATGAAGACGGAATGATGCTTCCACTCCGGCGGCCAGGTCGGGTGTTCCATCAGGTATTCGTGGCTGAGCCTGGGGAGGGTGAACTCCCGGTCGCAAGCGTACCAGCCGAGTTGGTTGATGTAGGCGTCGGCCTCGTAGGGGAGGCGTTCGCGGTCGCCGTCGACGAACAGGCCGCAAAAGCTCGTGGCCTTCATCGAATACGCGCACATCCGCCAAACGGCGTCGAGCTTGGGATCGGACGAGGAGAACCGCGCGGCCTGCTCGTCGAACGGGTGGAAGGCGACGACCCGTCGAACCGAGTCGGTCCCGATCGGCGTCGGCGCCCCCTCGATCTCGACGTAGCGGAACGGCATGACGGCGCCGATCTCCGGGGGCATTCGGCGACGATCGGCGTCGGCGAGCGGGACGTCGAGGACGTCGCGGCCGGCGGGGGGCGACAGCTCGGCCCGGTGATAGCGGACGGAGCCCGGCGGCTTGCGAAGCACCTTCCCCGGCGCCTCAAGCGCCTCGCCCATGTGGACGACCAACTTGGATCCGTCGGCGGGGACGTCCAGGGTCAGCTTCAGCCCGGCGAACGCGGCGCGGCCGAAGTCGAGGAAGACGCGGCCGTCGGGGGCCGTCTCGATCGAGACGGGCGCCTCCTCGGATTGCTCCAGCGGATATCGGGGCGTGACGGAGCGTTTCGGGTCGCCGACCCGGAAGACTTGCGGGGCCGACCAGGCGCTCGCGACGCCGGCGCGGCCCCAGGTTCGGACCCGCCAGGCGTAGGCCCGCCGCGGCTGGAGTTCC
>Ga0209916_1000762_pt1 | contig 41332 bp, 55 predicted proteins | sample ThiBio_1000_plan_FD_183956 | JGI IMG/M metagenome (GOLD analysis project Ga0209916, IMG submission 183956) | Wastewater bioreactor microbial communities from Cape Town, South Africa - Thiocy_solids_2 (SPAdes) | ecosystem: Engineered > Bioreactor > Thiocyanate-remediating > Anaerobic-Aerobic ... | reverse complement strand
TATCGCCCATCCAGGCATGGGCCAAATCCCGATCGGTCAGGGTGAAGGAGACGGGCCCGGCGCCTGCCATGAAGGCGCGGACTTGTTCCAGGGTTTGCAGGGCATGGGTTTGAAGCGTCACGATCATGTCTCCATGATCCCGATTCACCCACCTTCAGGCTCAACTCACTTTGGATTTACACCACTACCTTCAGGCTCATGTGTCATTGGACAAGGCTGACCCTTTACCAGCCCGCGCAGCTTCAGCTATAATTTCGCGCTTTCGCGGACAGGGCTTTCACCAGCAGGCGAGAGTCGGTTCCACGGGTCGGTAGCTCAGCCGGTAGAGCAGCGGACTTTTAATCCGTTGGTCGCGAGTTCGAATCTCGCCCGACCCACCAGTATCTAAAAGGCTTAGCCGTAAAGGCTAGGCCTTTTTCAATTCCTGACCGTGGGGGGAAACGTGGAAAACAGCACCACATTCCCGCCCTGGCCGTTCTCGATCCTGCCCCGCCCGCAGTTTTTTTGGACACGAAATTGGGGTAAATAGACGTGTCCGAAGAAGGAGCAGGCGGGGCAATCGTGTTTCCTTCAAATATTCCGTGACCCCACCCGTTACCCCGATTTGACCGCAATCCTTCTGACCAGCTCGGAATAGTGTTCCAGCGCGGCATCCGTTGTCAGCAAGTAAGCCGGGATGGATTGCGCTTGGGCGATCAGCAGACGATCGAACGGGTCGCGGTGATGCCAGGGCATGCGCGCAATCGCGTAGCTGTGGCTTGCCGCGATGGACAGTTCGGTGAAGCCGGTTTGCAGCGCCAGTTGATGAATGTCTTCCGGAAAGAAATCAAAGTCATTGCGGCCAAGAGAGCGCTTGATGGTGATTTCCCACAGACTTGCCGCACTGAAATACAGGGTGGATGCCATTTCCTTAGTGGAATCCATTGGTGGAATTTGTGATTCACGCAAAATGCGTGCAAGATGTGTTATCGGCTCTTTCGGGCTCCGCCATGAAACAAAACATCACACTTTCTCTCGACGCACAAACGCTTCACCATGCCCGACAGCTGGCGGCACGCCGCAAATTGAGCGTAAGCAAGCTTCTGGCCCAAGACCTGGCCCAACAGGTCGAAGCGGATCAGCGTTACGAGCAGGCCAAACGCCAGGCCCTGGCCTGGTTGGCGCAAGCGCCTTTGCAGTTGGGCGGGCGCTACCTCGATCGTGATGAAGCGCATACGCGCTAGGCGCTGGATCGCGAGAAGTACATGCGCACCCGTCATTCACCTCTGGCCTTCGTTGACACCAACATACTGCTTTACGCGCACGACCATGATGCAGGTGACAAGCAAGCCGTCGCGGCGGCCTTGCTTGCGTCCTGCTGGGAGGACAACTGTGGATTGCTCAGTTCGCAGGTTCTCCAGGAGTTTCTGGTCAACGCGATTCGCAAGTTGCAACGCCCTATTGCTTTGGCGCAGGCACGCGATATTGTCCGCGCCTACGGGACATGGGTGGTGCGCGATACCGGGGTTGGCGATATTTTGCGCGCCCCCGAACTCATGGAACTGACCGGTTACAGTTTTTGGGACAGCCACATTCTTGCCAGCGCCGAGGCGTCGGGCGCCGAATGCCTGTATTCGGAAGATATGCAGCATGGCCACAAGGTGGCCGGGCTGGAGATACGCAATCCGTTTGCGGAAACGCGGGCCGGCTGACACCATTTCCGTTGCTTCCTTTTCGCACCCGCAGCAGGAGGGTCGCCCCCCGGCCCGATCGCCGAGAGAAATATCGTGTCTGCCCCTGAGATTTCTTCGCCCCGATAGCGCGCACACTGAATTCAAAGAAGGCGGAACAGGGTATCTGGCTTTGCGTGCGGGGATGATGCATGGCATTCTGCTTGGGGGTGTAGACCATGTCATTTCGAGTGCCCGTCAGCCTGGAATCAGGTACTGACGATGCGTAGAAGCCGTCTGGTGAGTAGCGACTTCATGTCTTTCCGCGTGTCACAGATTATGTGGAGGTAGATGATTTCCTGTCGGACTTCATAGATGATTCTGTTCATGCCCGAGACCACCTGACGGTATTGCGTGAGGTTGAGGCGATCGAGTTCTTCGGCAACATTGCCGCCAAGAGGAAATGCCCCGATGGTATTCACGGCGTCTTTAATTTTTGCGTAGCTGGCTTGCCAGGCGTCCTTGCCGAAGTTTCTGACCATGTAGCCTTTCAGTTCCTTCAGGTCGAGTTCCGCCGACTTCAGGAACACGACCTGGACGCTCATTGAACGGCTTCCCTGTCGATCTCGGCGAACACCTCATCGGCGGCGCGGAAATGACCCTGTTCAATCTCACGGTTGCCCAAAGCCAACAGCTTGAGCAGCGCCAACGTCTCCTCCTGATCCTCGTATGAGCGGACATCCATCACCACAAGTTTGGCTTCCCCGTTCTGGGTAATGAGCATGGGTTCCCGGCTTTCGGAGATATCTCTGATGATTTCAGCCGCGTGACTCTTGAGATAACTGATTGGCTTGACTTGAGTCGAAAGTTTCATGATTGGGCTCCTGGCTGGCCGAGTGTCGACAAGACTGATTGTAGTCCGAATTGGGACTGGTTCGGGGTGTGGTATCTGGCCCCGTTTTCCTTTTCCCCCATTTCGTTTTTCGTGCTTATTTGCCGCCGGCATCCAGTCGATCCAGGATAGCCAGTGCCTGCTGCACGTCGCCCTGCACCGCCAGGGTGCGGAATCGGTTTTCGGTATCCCAGGCCGCCAGTGCCTGGGCACTCATTTCTTCCATCAGCTTGTTCACACTCAGGCCGCGGCTGCGAGCCAGTGACTTGAGGCGCTCAGCCGTATCGTCCGGCAAGCGTGTCAAGACGGCTGACACGCTCGCTCGTGCGTGCGGGCTGCAGCGGTCAACTCGCCCCTTTCTGTTGCCGCGGCGCAGCCGTGCCGGGTCCCATGTCTGCGCGGCCCTCGTGCGACGGGTCCAGGAATATCGTGTCCCATTTTTTCCCGCGGCAAGGGAATATTGTATACTTTGTACAGAATGATTATTTTTATGGACCTGCCATGCGTACCCTTACCGCCACCGAAGCCAAACAGGAATTTGCGAAGCTCATCGAGGCGGCGGCGAAGGAGCCTGTCCTGATCACGCGGCAAAAGCGGGATGTTGCCGTGGTGATGTCCGCTCGGGAATACGAACGGCTGACGCGGTTGAATGTCGCCGAATTTCAGCGTTTTTGCGATCAGGTGGGCGAGCGGGCACACGCTGCCGGGCTGACGGAAGAGAAGCTCGCCGAACTGCTCGCCGATGCGTGAGCAATCCCTCTGGGTGCTGGACACGAACATTCTGGTCAGCCGCCTACTGACACCGGGCGGTGTTGCGGCACGGGCCGTGGATCATGCTCTGGCGCAAGGAATCCTGCTGCTGTCCGAAACCACTTTGACCGAACTGGCCGAAGTGCTCGGCCGCGCGAAATTTGATCCGTACCTGAGCCCGGGCGATCGACAACGGTTCATCGAGTTGCTCGGTGGCGTCGCGCGGATCGTCCCCGTCCTGCACCACGTCCGGGCATGCCGCGATGCCCGGGATGACAAGTTCCTCGATCTCGCGCTGGCCGGCAGCGCCACAGCGATCATTACCGGTGATAACGACCTGCTCGAGCTCGACCCGTTCCACGGCATACCCATCGTCAGCCCCGCCGCCTTTCTGGCATGGCAATAGCTTGACGGGGGCAGAAATCGTGTCTGACCCCATTTTCCTGTCCGGGGTGTGGTATCTGGCCTCGTTTTCCTTTTCCCCCATTTCGTTTTTCGTGCTTATTTGCCGCCGGCATCCAGTCGATCCAGGATAGCCAGTGCCTGCTGCACGTCGCCCTGCACCGCCAGGGTGCGGAATCGGTTTTCGGTATCCCAGGCCGCCAGTGCCTGGGCACTCATTTCTTCCATCAGCTTGTTCACACTCAGGCCGCGGCTGCGAGCCAGTGACTTGAGGCGCTCAGCCGTATCGTCCGGCAAACGAACCGTTAATGTACTCATCGTGTTTCCTCCAGGTATTCTGCGGGCGTGTGCACTCGCAGCCCGTTTAACAATAACTCGCCACGGCGAATGTCGCGAACATTGTAGGTAATGATCGCCGCCGCCCCGCCTGCCATGGCCAGCTCTACAAGGTGGTTGTCCGCTTCATCGGGCAGGTTGGGGCGCCAGCCGTAATAGATGTTTACCCAGCGCCCAACCCTCGCAAGGGCCGCCAGCACCTGTCGCCGCTCTTTGCTGGTGGTGGCATCCGTCCAAATGGGTCGCCCCAGCAAATCTTCGTATTCGAGCCACAAGGCGTTACCGAACAGCGGTTCGATCTTGCCCTGCAACGCGTCGCGCAAAACCGCCCGAGAAGCACCCCCATCCGAGCGCAGCCCCGCAACAAAGACATTGGTATCGATTACAACTGAAATCATGAATGACAGCGTATACGACAGCATTCTTCTTTGTCAACATGGATATGGTGACCCCATTTAGCAGTAGGAGGGCCGCCCCCGGCCCAATCGCCGGAGAAATATCGTGTCTGAACTGCCCCGGGTTTTTTGGGCAGTTTCCTGGAGGCCGGCTGACGAAATACGGCACATCCTGCCCGGCCGCGGCGTGGATCGCGCGCCGCCGGGGCCTGTCCGGACGTCCTGGTATGCCGGCATGCAGCCCGCCACGCAAGGTTTTGCGCCATATCGGCTGAATTCGTCGCCCGCTTCCCTAAAGTTGGCACGGTGGCTGCTCGTTATAGCTCCAGACACGGGAGGCTCGTGTTCAACTTGCCCAACTTAAGGAGATTAGACATGCGTAAAGTACAACAAGGTTTTACCCTTATCGAACTGATGATTGTCGTGGCGATCATTGGTATTTTGGCGGCGATCGCGATTCCGCAGTATCAGGATTATGTCGTGAGATCGAAGCTCTCTGCAGCCACAAGTTCAGTTGCCGCCATCCAAACTGCTGAGGCCGAATACTATCAAACCAATGGTTCCTTTGCGACCGCCGCACAATTGACTGCAGCGGGCGTCAACATTATTAGTCCCCCCAATACAACTGTTACAGTTGCTGGCGGTAATACCGGTGTCATTACTGTTACATTTAACACGGCATTGGGCTCAACAGTACCGGCTAACTCAACTCTTGTATTTACTGCCGCGCCAGCCGTTGGTGATAGCATTATTCGGTGGGCCGCGACGCAAACCGGTATGTCTGCGGGCTCTTCTGCTGCTAACTATGTGGCCACAAAGCTGAATGGATCGTAAGCTCGTGTAGCGTGCGATTGCTGCAGAGCTTTACGCTGTATGCTGACAAGAAGCCTCCTTCGGGAGGCTTCTTGCTTTGAAAAGCTTGATCATGTGTATTTCAGATGAAAGTTTCACATAGCCGCTTATTGATAGTCGGTCTGGCCCTGGCGACTTGGCTAATTGATCGTCCTTTTAGCGGCATCTGGCACGACAGTCGATTCTATGCGCTGCAGGCCCTGCAACATCTGCACCCGATTGCATTCTCACGGGATTTGTTTTTTCTCTATGGTTCACAGGATCAGTATTCCCTATTCAGCCGTCTACATGCTGCCGCCATCTCATTCTGGGGCTTGAACTCCGGCACGATGGCTCTGCAGGGGCTGGGACTGGGGTTGTGGTTTGTGGCGGCCTGGATGCTGACCCGCATTGTGCCCGGCAGGCTAGCAGCGCTGTCCTTGCTGCTGATAGCGGGTGTCGATAGTCATTACGGTTCACATGGCGTTTTTTCCTATGGGGAGAGTTTTCTCTCTGCCCGACTGTATGCCGAGGCATTCAGCTTGGCCGGTCTGGCTGCATGGCTGAGTGGCCGGAAGGTATTGGGCGGCGTGGCATTTTCCGCTGCGTGTGCCATGCATCCCTTGATGGCGCTGCCGGCGATGACGATCGGACTGGGCACGCTGCTGCGACCTGCCATCTGGTTCGGCTTCATGGGTGCAGGTGTGCTGTTGGCGCTGGGTTTGGGCATGGCTAGTGTGGGGCCTTTTACCGGACTGCTCCAGCCGATGGACCCCGGATGGTGGCAACTGGCCGTTTCACGCAGTCCCTTTGTGTTCTTGCAGGCATGGGACTGGGATGGATTTTCGCAGGCATTGTATGTGGTCGTGGTGACCGGAATCGCCTGGCGCATCCTGCCCGAAAGCGATCTGCGGCGCCTGGCTGGTGTAACTCTGGTGTGCGTGCTGGGGGCATTTGCGATTGCCTATGTGGGTGGGTCGCTGCTCAAGCTTCCGCTGATCGCCGGACTTCAGTTGACCCGTGTGATGTGGATTGCTCTGGTCATCACCCTGATACTGATTCCTGCCATGCTGTGGGAGTCTCGCCAACAGAATACCTGGAGCCGGATTCTGCTGTGGGGGTTGGCACTTTCGGCTTTTCTCGATATCAGGATGCAGGGTGGCTTCGCGTTGCTCGTACTCGCCATTTTTTGGCTGGGGAAGCGTTGCTCGCCAGGTTACAAACCCCCAGTTTGGTTCTGGCTGCTTCTGGGAGTGGTTCCGCTTCAGATCATGGTGTGGGGCTTGCTCAACGTGAGCTTAGAGGCCGAGCGGCAGGCGTTTCTTGCTGAGCAAAGCAGCGTCTGGCGAATTTATTATTCCAATCCGGCCACGGTATTGGTGATTGTTTCGGGTGCGTACTGGCTACTGGGGCGGGATCACCTGCCGAAACCCTTGATATGGTTTGGCAGCGTGGTGGTGGCTGGGCTGCTCACTCTTGGAATAATGACTTGGTATGACCTGCCGCCTGAACTGGACTACGGTTCGCCAGCGCGCCAAGCGGCGATCGCCCCAATCGAGGCCCGCGTGCCGAAAAATGCGACGGTCTATTGGGTCGATGAGCCTGAGAAAGCCTGGTTCTGGCTGGGGCGGGCCAACTATCTCTCGTTCAGTCAGACCGCAGGTTCAGTTTTTTCGCGCGGCACTGCGGTAGAGGCGTTGCGGCGGGCAGCGTATGCCAGGCCAGCCAATCCTCGGGATGCGAACCAGAACTGGGATGAACGCTTTAAACAAGTCGTGCCGGGTCTCATATCCAGGACCTCCGTGGAAAAGGCATGCCGAGATCCGATCCTGGATTACGTGATAGCGCGGAGCCAACCCGGAGCGGGTACGGTGCATTTTAGGGACCCCGCTACAGGCTGGGGGTATGAGTTGTATGAATGCCGAACCCTGCGGGACAAGACATTACAGTATCGAGCACAGTTGCCGTAGATGTTCAGGAATGGATTAAGGAATATTTATGAAGACAATAAAAAGAGAGTTCGTCCGATATATCGGGGCTGGGGGCGTGGCCTTTGTCGCAGACTTCACCGTGCTGGCGATCCTTACGTTTGCCGGAATGCACTATCTCTCTGCGGTATTGCTGGCTTTTTTGCTGGGTAGCTGGGTCAATTACCGACTCTCGGTGCGCTGGGTGTTTGCTTATCGTGCCATTGAGGCAAGGGGTACCGAGTTTGGCCTGTTCCTGATGGTTGGCGTTATCACGCTCGGTATTTCACTTGGGTTGATGGCACTACTTGTCGACGGCCTGGCAATGCACGTGCTGTTTGCCAAATGCGTGGTAACGGTCTTTACCTTGGTCGCCAACTTCGCCGGTCGGCGCGCGCTGTTGTTCACGCGCTGGGGGCGTTCGTCGATCGTTTCTTCGGCCCGCTGACATCCATGAAAAAAACAGCTCTCATCATCGGCGCCGGGCCGGCCGGACTCACGGCTGCACTGGAACTGCTGCGACGTAGCGATATCACGCCGATCGTTCTGGAGGCCGACCACCAGGTGGGTGGTATTTCGCGGACGATCACCTATCTCGGCAACCGTATCGACATCGGTGGGCATCGCTTCTTTTCCAAGTCGGATTGGGTGATGAACTGGTGGAAAGACATCCTGCCTGTCCATACAGAGAATGCCGGGCCGGTACGCATTGCTTACCAGAACAAGAGCCGGGAAGTTCACGTGGGACCGCTGACTGGTGGCGATTCGGACCGTGCGATGCTGCTGCGGGGCCGGCTGTCCCGTATCTACTATCTACGACGGTTTTTCGATTACCCGATCAAGCTGTCTGCCAATACGCTGACTAATCTGGGGCTGTTTAGAGTGCTGAGGATCGGTGTGAGCTATGCGTGGGCGCGGTTGTTTCCCCGCAAGCCTGAAAAATCTCTCGAAGACTTCCTCATCAACCGCTTTGGTCGCCAGCTCTATCTGACTTTTTTCAGGGACTACACAGAAAAAGTGTGGGGTGTGCCCTGTCATGAAATCAGTGCTGAGTGGGGCGCGCAACGCATCAAGGGGTTGTCGGTGAGCGCCGCGCTCAAACACGCCCTGGGGAAGCTGTTCAGCCGTGCGGGCGGGTTGGAGCAGAAGAAGGTCAATACTTCGCTGATTGAGCGCTTCCTTTACCCAAAATTCGGACCGGGCCAGATGTGGGAAGAAGTCGCGCATCAAGTGCAGGAGAAAGGCGGCGAAATACATTTTGGCCATCAGGTGCGCGGGTTGCGGGTTGAAAGTGGGCGTGTGGTGGCGGTGCGCGCCTGGGATGAAACTGCGCAACGGGAGATTGAATTCAACTGTGATTACGCTTTTTCCACGATGCCGGTGCGTGACTTGGTTAGGGGTATGGATAATGTGCCACCGGGAGTCCGCAGTGTCGCTGAGGCGCTGCCTTATCGCGACTTCATCACGGTCGGCCTGCTGGCCAAGCAGATGCGCGCCAACCCCCAGTCGCGCTCGACAAGCGCTAATAACATGCCCCCAGACAACTGGATCTATATCCAGGAAAGCGATGTTAAGGTTGGACGGCTGCAGATTTTCAACAACTGGAGCCCGGGCATGGTTGCCGACTCCAGCAAGATATGGATGGGGCTGGAGTATTTTTGTAATGAAGGTGATTCCCTGTGGGCAATGACGGACGATGAACTCAAGGTCCTCGGCAAACGTGAGATGGCAAAGATCGGCCTGCTCGACGAAGCCGACGTGGAAGACGCCGTTGTTATCCGTATGCCAAAAGCCTATCCGGCGTATTTTGGGAGCTATGCCCAGTTCGATATGGTTCGTGCGTACCTCGACGATATCGAGAATCTTTTTCTCGTGGGGCGTAACGGCATGCACCGCTACAACAATCAGGATCACTCCATGCTGACGGCCAAGCTGGCAGTCGATAATATATTGGCAGGCATTACCAGCAAGAACAATCTATGGGCGGTGAATGTCGATGACGATTATCACGAAGAGTTGCGTGATGAGGCGGAACGAGAAGCAGTGACGTCCCTATCCCAGGTGGCTGCATCAACCTGATTTCAGCGGCACGACTGCAGGCCATTTGCATTCAGCTGGTGCCGTTTCCTTCAGAAATGGACTGGGGATCAAGACGACATTCAGCTTGCGCCTCTCGTTGAGTTATAAATCTGCATCGCGCGCATGCGACAACATTTGATGAATGATGCCGGATGAAAACCCCCGCCCCTGCAGAAAACGTATTTGTCGTGCTTTTTCGGTAGTATCGGCCGGTATCGTGCCGAACTTCTTTCGCCACACTTCATGCGCGCACTCAAATTCGCTGTCATGATTTTTCCTTAGCACATCTTCGATGACTGTTTCGCTCACCCCCCGCTGCCGCAGCTCATAAGCAAGCTTGACGCTGCCCGACCTGGTGCGGTGATCCGCCACCCAGCTTTCGGCAAACCGCCGGTCGGACAGCCAGTTCTTGTCCTCGAATTCATCCAGCAGCGCCCCGATGTCGGGCGGCGCGAAGCCCGCCTGCTCAAGCTTGCGGGCGAGTTCGGCACGGCTGTGCTCGCGCCGCGCCAAGAGGCGCAGGGCCCGCTCGCGCAGCTCGCCGGGATCAGGCGTCGACTTCATCCTCGTCCTCGATCATCACGGTCGGGTTGTTGACGCCGACGGCGGCGCGGACTTTGGCTTCGATTTCGTGGGCGATTTCCGGGTGCTCTTTGAGGAACTCGCGCGCGTTGTCCTTGCCCTGGCCGATCTTGTCGCCGTTGTAGGCGTACCAGGCGCCGGATTTGTCGACCAGCTTGTGGGCGACGCCGAGTTCGATGATTTCGCCTTCGCGCGAGATGCCCTGGCCGTAGAGGATGTCGAAATAGGCTTCCTTGAACGGCGGCGAGACCTTGTTCTTGACGACCTTGACCTTGGTTTCGTTGCCGATGACCTCGTCGCCCTTCTTGATCGCGCCGACGCGGCGGATGTCGAGGCGTACGCTGGCGTAGAACTTGAGCGCGTTGCCGCCGGTGGTGGTTTCGGGATTGCCGAACATGACGCCGATCTTCATGCGGATTTGATTGATGAAGATGACGAGCGTGTTGGTGCGCTTGATGTTGGCGGTGAGCTTGCGCAGGGCCTGGCTCATCAGTCGGGCTTGCAGGCCCATGTGCGAGTCGCCCATCTCGCCCTCGATTTCGGCCTTGGGCGTGAGCGCGGCCACGGAATCCACCACGACGACGTCGACGCTGCCCGAGCGCACCAGCATGTCGGCGATTTCCAGTGCCTGCTCGCCGGTGTCGGGCTGCGAGACCAGGAGGTTGTCGACGTCGACGCCGAGCTTGTGCGCATAGCTGGGGTCGAGCGCGTGTTCGGCATCAATAAACGCAGCCGTGCCGCCCATTTTCTGCATCTCGGCGATGACCTGCAGCGTCAGCGTGGTCTTGCCGCTGGACTCCGGGCCGTAGATTTCGACCACGCGGCCGCGCGGCAGTCCGCCGACGCCGAGTGCGATGTCGAGACCGAGCGAACCGGTGGAGACGGCCTGAATGTCGCGTGCCACGTCGTGGTCGCCCAGGCGCATGACCGAGCCTTTACCGAACTGCTTTTCGATCTGGCCGAGCGCGGCGGCGAGTGCCTTCGATTTGTCTTCTGCTAATGCGGGGGATGCCATGGTGCTCTCTCCTGGTGGGTGGTGTGGGGCAGGCGGCGTGGCGCCTGCATGGGCTGCAATGTAGGCGATATATTTTTAGGTGTCAATAAAAAATATCACGTATATAAAAAATACAATTTAATGAATTGTATTGGATGCGTGCCCCCTATAATGGTGGTCAAACCGGTTCGAGCGGAGCGATCGATTGATAACAAAGGAAAAAATGCGGCTGGATGTGAAGTGGGCGACGCGCCAGCGGCTGCAATACATCGAGATCATGGCCTGGTACGCCGGGGTCGTGACCCGCAGCGACGTCGCTAGGGCCTTCGGCCTGTCGGACCCGGCCGCGACCAAGGATCTCAAGCTTTACGGCGATCTTGCGCCCGGCAATCTCATTTACCAGCACAGCGTGTTCGGCTTCGTGCCGGGCGCGGCATTCTCCGCCCAGTTCGCCGATCTCGCCCCGGCCGCCGTGCTGCCCGTCATGGCCGCCAACCTGGCAGTGGCGAACGGGCCATATGGAAATGAGCTGATTTATGGCCTGCCGGCGGCATCGCTGCCCTTGCCGGCCCGCCTGCCGAATCCGCATACCCTGGCGCAGATCACCCGCGCCATTCACGGCAGGCGCAAGCTGCGCGTCGACTACCGTTCCCTGTCCCGGCGCGAGGCTGGGACGGAACGGGTGCTCGAACCGCACACCCTGGTCAATACCGGGCTGCGCTGGCATGTGCGGGCGTATAGCGCGGACACCTGCGACTTCCGCGATTTCGTACTGTCGCGAGTCATGGCGGCGGAATGTCTGGAGGTGCCCGCCGAATCCGGTGAGCAGTACGACGACGACTGGGTGGAAACGGTGGGCCTGAAGCTTGCCCCGCATAGCGGGCTCGATGCGCCCCGGCGCGAGAGCCTGCTGCTGGATTACGGTGCGAATGACGGCGTCATCGAAGTGAAGGTGCGGCGCGCCCTGCTGGGTTACATGCTGCAGCGGCTGGGTGTCGACACCACGCCTGACCACCACCTGAACCCGAACGCCTGTCAGCTGATGCTGCTGAACCGCGACGAGATCGAACCGTTTGCGGCGTGGGCTTTCGGCTAGGTTCGGGTTACAAGTTACAAGTTACAAGTTACAAGTTACAAGTTACAAGTTACAAGGAGGGGGCGGGCCGCTCTTTTCTTGCAACTTGTAACTTGCGACTTGTAACTATTCCAGCAAATCGATCAGCCCGCGCAGTGCCGCCGCCACCGCGCGCGAACGGATTTCCTCGCGGTCGCCGCTGAGGCGGCAGGTGGACGACATGGCCGTGCCGTCCGCCAGCGCCCAGCCGTAGCACACCAGACCGACGGGTTTTTGCGGCGTGCCGCCGTCGGGTCCGGCGATACCGGAAATGGCGAGCGCGGCGTGTGCGTGGCTGCGCGCCAGCGCGCCCGTCGCCATGGCGCGGGCGGTTTCCTCGGAGACCGCGCCATGGGTGGCGAGGGTGGCTTCGGGTACGCCGAGCATTTCGATCTTGGCGGCGTTGGCATAGGTGATGAAACCGCGTTCATACCACTGCGAGCTGCCGGGCAGCGACGTGAGCAATTGCCCGACCCAGCCGCCCGTGCACGATTCGGCGGTGGCCAGCATCCAGCCGCGCGCGCGCAGTCCGTCGGCGAGTTCCACTGCAAGTTGGTGCAGTTCTTCGTCGCTTACACGAGCCATTGCAGTCCCTTGATAACGGCGATGGCATAGCCTGCCGCCAGAAGATCGTCGAACATCACGCCGAAGCCGTTCTTCAGATGCGTGTCGGCCAGCCGGATCGGCCAGGGTTTCAGGATATCGAACAGCCGGAAGAGTGCAAAGGCCAGCGCGATCCACGGCCAGCCTGGAGGAGCACACAGCAGTACCAGCGCGAAGGCGACGATTTCGTCCCATACCATGCCGCCGTGATCGGCCACGCCGAGCGCGCGGCCGGTGCGGCCGCAGGCCCAGATTCCCAGGAGGAATGCGGCAGCCAGCAGCATGAGCTGGTTCGACAGGCTGGATGTCGTGGCCGCAATCAGCCAGAACAACGGCAGACCGAGTACGGTGCCGACGGTGCCGGGGGCCTTCGGGGCGAGCCCGCTGCCGAAACCGAAGGCGATCAGGTGCGCCGGATGCGCAAGCAGAAAGCGGAAATCAGGCGGCAAAGTGATCGTACCCGGTGTGTGCGATAGGGAGTGGCTGGCCGTTGGCGTCGAGGACGTTGAGACCAGGTTCGGAGGTGATGCGGCCGATACGCGAGACCGCCACGCCGGCGGCGGCGGCGGCGGCCTGCACCGCATCGCGTCGGCCGGCCGGGGCGGTGAAGCAAAGCTCGTAGTCGTCGCCGCCCGCCAGCACGCAGTCGCGCGCCACGGCTTCGTGCAGATAGGCCTGCGCGACCGGCAGCGTGGGCAGCGCGGAAAATTCCAGCGTGGCGCCGACGTGCGAGCGTTGCAGGATGTGGCCCAGATCGCCGAGCAGGCCGTCGGAAATATCGATCGCGCTGGAGGCGAGCCCGCGCAGCGCTTCGCCAAGCGCGATACGCGGCATCGGCAGATACAGCGCGGGCAGGACTTTGGCCGCGTCGATCTGTTCCATGAACAGCCGTCCCTGGCGATACGCCAGCGCCAGCGCCGCCGAGCCGAGCATGCCGGACACCCACACATCGTCGCCGGTCTGCGCGCCGTCGCGCCGCAGCGCCTGGCCCGGCGGCACTTCGCCCATGACCGTGATGCTGATCGTCAGCGTGCCGCGCGAGGTATCGCCGCCGACGAGTTCGATGCCGTGCAGGTCGGCCATGCGGAAAAATCCACGTGCGAATGCGTTGAGCCAGGCGTCGTTTTCTTCCGGCAGCGCGATGGCCAGCGTCGCCCAGCGCGGTGTCGCGCCCATGGCGGCGAGATCCGACAGGTTCACCGCCAGCGACTTGTGGCCGAGTCCCGCGGGGCTGTCCGCCGGCGAGAAGTGGCGGCCTTCGAGCAGCATGTCGGTCGATACCGCAAGCTGCATGCCCGGCGTCGGCGCCAGCAGCGCGCAGTCGTCGCCCACGCCCAGCACCGCGCCGGGCGTGGCGCGGGTGAAGTGGCGGGCGATGAGGTCGAATTCCATTGCCAGGAGTCGGGGATCAGGGGTCGGGGATCAGGGGGCTTTGTGCGGCTGCGCCGCGCATAGGATTCAGGGGGCGGTTTTCCCTGACCCCTGAATCCTAGCCCCTGCTTTTCGCCGCCTCGATCTCCACCGAACGCACGTCCTGCGCCAGCTTGTCGAGCACGCCGTTGATGTACTTGTGGCCGTCGGTGCCGCCGAATTTCTTGGCCAGTTCGACGCCTTCGTTGATGGCGACGCGCCACGGCACGTCGGGGCAGTGCAGCAGTTCGTAGACTCCGATGAGCAGGATGCCGCGTTCGATCGGCGAGAGTTCGGCGAGCGGACGGTCGAGCAGGGGAGTGATCCGCGCGCTCAACAGATCCTCTTCCTTGAGCACGCCGTAGAGCAGGATACGGAAATACGCTTCATCGGCGCGCTTGAACTGCTCGTCTTCCCTGAGATTGGCGGCGATCAGCGTGACGTCCGCCCCGCCCACCAGCCAGGCGTAGACGCCCTGCAGGGTGAATTCGCGTGCAGTCTTGCGGGAACCGGCCATCTCAGAGGCGTTTCAGCAGGTTGGCCATTTCGATGGCCGTGCGCGCGGCGTCGCGGCCTTTTTCGGCCATGCGCTGGTGGCCCTGCTCTTCGGTGTCCACGGTGAGGATGGCGTTGGCGATCGGCACGCCGGTTTTCAGCTGGACGTCGAGAATGCCGCGCGAGGATTCGTTCGAGACGACTTCGAAATGGTAGGTGTCGCCGCGCACCACGGCGCCGAGCGCGATGAGCGCATCGTATTTCTCGGACAGCGCCAGTTCCTGCAGCGCCAGCGGATGTTCGAGCGCGCCGGGCACGTTGACCAGCAGCACGTCATCGCGTGCCACGCCCAGCCGCAGCAGTTCCGCTTCGCAGGCCGACAGCAGGCCCTCGCAGATGTCCCGGTTGAAGCGGCTCATGACGATGCCGAATTTCAGGCCCTGGCCATGGTAGGCGGGGTCGAGTTCGGAGAAATAGTCCTTTTTGGTTCCCATGGTGCGTCCTTTTTCAGTAGCTCAAGCTTTTTCGGAATAGCCGGTGACTTCCAGCCCGAAGCCGTCCATCGCCGGCATCTTGCGCGGGCTCGCCAGCAGCTTCATCTTGCCGACCCCGAGATCGCGCAGGATCTGCGCGCCGATGCCGTAGTCACGCAGGTCGTATTTGTGGTTTTCGACAGGAGGCGGGTTGAGGCGCTGCAGCAGCGCCTCGGCGGTTTCCGGGCGATGCAGCAATACGATGACCCCCGACTGCGATTCGGCGATCCGTTCCATCGCACCCAGGATCGGCCAGGAGTGGCCAATACCGGTGACGTCGAGGAAATCCATCACGGAGAGCGGTTCGTGCACGCGCACCAGGGTCTCGCGGTCGGCGTGGATCTCGCCCTTGATCAGCGCCAGATGGGTTTCCTTGGCGCATTTGTCGCGGTAGGCGACCAGGCGGAACGCCCCGTACACGGTCTGGATCAGACGGTCGGCGGCGCGCTCGACCAGGCTCTCGGTCTTGTTCCGGTAATGAATCAGATCGGCGATGGCGCCGATCTTCAGGCCGTGGTTCTGTGCGAACGGAATCAGATCGGGCAGGCGCGCCATGGTGCCGTCGTCCTTGAGGATTTCGCAGATGACCGAGGCGGGTTCGAGTCCCGCCAGTCCCGCCAGGTCGCAGCCGGCTTCGGTGTGGCCGGCGCGCACCAGCACGCCGCCGGGCTGCGCGCGCAGGGGAAAGATATGGCCGGGCTGGATGATGTCGCGGGGGGTGGCATCCTTCTTCACCGCGGCCTGGATGGTGGCGGCACGGTCGGCGGCGGAGATGCCGGTGGTCACGCCCGTGGCGGCTTCGATCGATACGGTGAACGCGGTGCCATGCGGCGTCTGGTTGTCATTCACCATCTGCTTGAGACCGAGCTGACGACAGCGCTCGTCGGTCAGCGTCAGGCAGACGAGGCCGCGCCCGTATTTCGCCATGAAGTTGATCGCTTCCGGGGTGGCGAATTCGGCGGCCATGACCAGATCGCCCTCGTTTTCACGGTCTTCCTCGTCGACCAGCACGACCATGCGGCCGGCTTTCAGCTCTTCGATAATGTCCAGGGTGGGGGCGAGGCTCATTTAGTCTTTGTCCGTTGCTTGGGTGAATTGGGCTGGCATATATTGGGCCAGGCGCTCGACATAGCGCGCGATCATGTCAACTTCCAGGTTGACGCGGCTGCCCGCCTGCAGATGCCTGAGCGTGGTCATTTCCAGCGTATGCGGGATCAGGTTCAACGCAAACCGCGCGCCCGCGACGGCATTCACCGTCAACGACACGCCGTTTACCGTGATCGAACCCTTGCGGAGGATATAGCGCGCGAGGTCGTGCGGCGCATCGATTTCCAGCAACTGCGATTCGCCCGCCGGCGCGAAGCGGTGTACCGTGCCGACGCCGTCGACGTGCCCGGACACCAGGTGGCCGCCGAGCCGGTCGGCCAGGCGCAGCGCCTTTTCCAGATTGACTTCGGCTCCCGGCATGAAGCCTGTCGTGACGCGCAGGGTTTCGGCGGAGACATCGACGGTAAAGCTGTCGGCGGTCAGCGCCACGGCGGTCAGGCAGATACCGTTGACCGCGATGCTGTCGCCGAGGGCGACGTCGGAAAAATCCAGCCCGCCGCCGAGAATGACCATGCGCGCGTCGGCGCCGCGTGCTTCATATTCGTGAATGCGGCCGATGGATTGGATGATGCCGGTGAACATGGGGTAAAGGCCAGCCAGTGTGACCCGGCATTGTAGGCGTTTAGACGTGGCGGGTGAACCCCGGCCGGCGCGAAGGGCGGTAAAGTCCGCGATCGTGGGCGGGTTATTGAGATAAGCAGGTCTTCAAGTTGTTATAATGCGCGCTTTGCAGGAAGCGAAGACTCGGCATGACGGCGTCCCCTCCTCTGATTATGCGCGGCCACATCTTTTTACCCATCGTGCAAAGCGGTCTGAACGCGGGCACCACGCTGGGGACGATCGCGCGCCTCGATCTGCGGCACCATCATGCCGGTCCGGCCGCGCGGATGAAGCCTGGTCGCGACACGGGCACCCCCGGCCGGCTGTATGCGCGGGAGACGCTGGCAGCGTGAGCGCCCTCGCCGATCGTGTCCATACCTTTGGCCGCGCGATGCTGGAGCGGCATGGCGAACGCGTGCACAAGGTCGCGCTCGATGCCGGTTTCACCTGCCCCAATCGCGACGGCAGCAAGGGCATCGGCGGCTGCACCTTCTGCAACAACAAGTCCTTCGCTCCGGGCGCGCGCGACCCGGCGCCGCTCGCCGCGCAGTTCGAACGCGCGCGCGGCCGCATCGCGCGGGGCACCGGCGCGCGCCGCTTCATCGCCTATTTCCAGGCCTACACCAATACCTATGCGCACGTGGACGAATTGCGCACGCTGTACGACGCCGCGCTGGCGGCGCCCGACGTGATGGGGCTGTCGATCGGCACGCGGCCCGACTGCGTGCCGGCGCCGGTGCTGGACCTGCTGGCGGAATACCGCGACCGCGGCCACGAGGTGTGGCTGGAACTCGGCCTGCAGTCGTCCTTCGACGCTACCCTGGCGCGCGTCAACCGCGGCCACGGCTTCGCCGAATACGAGACGGCGACGCGGGCGGCGCGGGTGCGCGGCATCCCGGTGTGCTGCCATCTCATCGTCGGCCTGCCCGGCGAGGACGCCTCCCATAGCCACGTCAGCCTCGACCGCGTGCTGGGGATCGGCGTCGATGGCCTCAAGCTGCATCCGCTGCACGTGGTGAAGCACACCAAACTTGCCATCGACTGGAAACGTGGCGAATACGCGCCGCTGAATGAAGCGGACTACACGCGCATTGCCGCCGACCTGATCGAACGCACGCCGTGGGAGGTGGTGTACCACCGCGTCACCGGCACCGCCGCCCCCGATATGTTGCTGGCCCCTGAATGGTGTGCGAAGAAATGGGACGTGCTCAACGGCATCGCCGACGAATTGACGCGACGCGACAGCCGCCAGGGCGCGCGCGCGGGACAGACATGGAAGGAGAACCATCATGCCGCTTGACCTGATCTGCCCGGCGGGCAGCCTGGTTTCACTGAAGACCGCGATCGATCATGGCGCCGATGCCGTCTACATGGGATTCCGCGACAACACCAACGCGCGCGCCTTTCCCGGCCTCAACTTCGACGAGGCGCAGGCAGCGGAAGGTCTGCGCTACGCGCACGAGCGCGGCCGCCGTGTGCTGCTCGCGCTCAACACCTATCCGCAATCCGATACCTGGCAGCGCTGGACCGGCGCGGTCGATCGCGCCGCGAAGCTCGGCATCGACGCGGTGATCCTCGCCGACCCCGGGCTGATGCGCTACGCGGTCAGACAGTATCCGCAGCTCAGGCTGCATCTGTCGGTACAGGGGTCGGCCACCAGCTACGAGGCGGTGAATTTCTACCGCGAGCACTTCGGCATCCAGCGCGCGGTGCTGCCGCGCGTGCTGTCGCTGCCGCAGGTGGAAAACGTGGTGAAGCACACCGACGTCGAAATCGAGCTGTTCGGCTTCGGCGGCCTGTGCGTGATGGTGGAGGGGCGCTGCCTCTTGTCGTCGTACTGCACCGGCGAATCGCCCAACTCGGCGGGCGTGTGCTCGCCGCCCAAAGCGGTGCAGTGGATGGATACCCCAACCGGGCTGGAATCGCGGCTCAACGGCGTGCTGCTCGACCGCTACGGCAAGAACGAAAAAGCCGGCTACCCGACGCTGTGCAAGGGTCGCTTCGAGGTCGGCGGCGAGACTTACTACGCGATCGAGGAGCCGACCAGCCTCAACACGCTCGACCTCTTGCCCGAGATGCTGAAAATCGGCATCGCCGCGATCAAGATCGAAGGCCGCCAACGCAGCCCGGCCTACGTGGCGCAGGTGACGAAGGTGTGGCGTGCCGCCATCGATGCGGTGAAGGAAAACGCCGACACCTTCAAGCCCGCGCCCGCCTGGCAGGCCGAGTTGAACAAATTGTCGGAAGGGCAGAGCCATACGCTCGGCGCCTACCACCGGCCGTGGAAGTGAGTGGTGAGTGGTGAGTGGTGAGTGGCGAGTGGCGAGTGGCGAGTGGCGAGTGGTGAGTGGCGAGTGGCGAGTGGCGAGTGGTGAGTGGCGAGTGGCGAGTGGCGAGTGGCGAGTGGCGGCGCACACCCGGAGCACGCTGTTATTTTCTGGAAACCTGAAACTGGCAACTGAAATGAATCTGAGTCTGGGTCCTTTGCTCTATTACTGGTCGCGCGACGACGTCCTCGCTTTCTACGACGAAGCGAAACACTGGCCGGTGACGCGCGTGTATCTGGGCGAAAGCGTGTGCTCGCGTCGCCATCTGCTGCGCTTGCCGGACTGGCTGACCCTGGCGGAGCAGCTTGCCGCGGCCGGCAAGGAAGCGGTGCTGTCCAGTCAGACGCTGATCGAATCGGAATCCGATCTGAAGACGCTGCGCCGCATCGTCGGCGACGGCCGTTTCCGGGTCGAAGCCAACGAATGGGGCGCGGTGCGGCTGCTGTCCGAAGCGGGCGTGCCCTTCGTCGCCGGTCCGACGCTGAATGTCTACAACCCGGAAACGCTGGAGGTGCTCGCCGGGCTCGGCGCGCAGCGCTGGCTGCCGCCGGTGGAAACCTCGCGCGCCGCGCTGGGCTCGCTGCTCGAACGCGCGCCGGCCGGCATGGAAACCGAAGTGTTCGCCTACGGCCGCCTGCCGCTGGCGTATTCGGCGCGCTGCTTCACCGCGCGCCACTACAACCTGCCCAAGGACGACTGCCAGTTCCGCTGCCTCGACCATCCGGACGGGCTGCCGCTGGCTACCCGCGAGGGGACGCCTTTCCTCACGCTCAATGGCATCCAGACGCAGTCCGCCGGGGTCTATAACCTGATCGGTGAACTGCCGGCCCTGCGCGAACTCGGCATCGCCAGCCTGCGCCTGTCGCCGCAGTCGCGCCACATGGGACGTGTGGTCGACGCTTTCCGGGCGGCGCTGGCGGGCGAGGGCAACGCCGCCGACGCGCTGGCGCGCATCATGCCCGGCCCGCCGGTGGATGGTTACTGGCATGGCCATGCCGGACTCGAATACAGCCCGGAAAGCGCCTTCTGACATGCTGATCACACGCAGGCTGGAATTCGACGCCGGCCACCGCATTCCCAACCATGCCAGCCAGTGCCGGCACCTGCATGGCCACCGCTACGCGCTCGAGATCACCCTCGCGGGCGAGATCGTCCAGACCGAAGGCGCGGCGGAGCAGGGGATGGTGATGGATTTTTCGGACATGAAAGCCATCGCCCATGCGGCACTCGTCGAGCGCTGGGACCATGCTTTTCTGGTGTACCAGGGCGACCGCGTCGTGGCCGAATTCCTGGCCACGCTGCCGGGACACAAGACCGTGGTGCTGCCGGTGGTGCCGACAGCGGAAAATCTTGCGGTCGAGGCCTTCCGCATCCTCGACGCGGCCTATGCCGACACCTACGGCAAGCAGCTTCGGCTGCAACGGGTGCGGCTGTACGAAACCCCCAACAACTGGGCCGATGCGCTGCGCCCGTCCTGATGAATGGAGCACCGATGCTGATGCCTGTCGTACCGACCTCCCTGAGCCGCCTGATTGCCCGACTGCCGTCCGCGCCGCCCAGTCTGGCGTTTTCGCTGGCGGCCAACCGCCTGCTGTGGCCCGCGCTGCAAACGCTCGACTGGCAACCGCTGGCCGGACGGCGCTATGCCATTCGCGTCAAGGACCTCGGGCTCAGCCTGCGCTTCGCCGTCGGCCAACGGGGGTTCGCGCCGGACAGTGGCGCTCCCGATCTCACCATCAGCGCGACGGCCCGCGATTTCCTGCTGCTGCTCGCGCGCCGCGAGGATCCCGATACCCTGTTCTTCAGCCGTCGTCTGGTGAGCGAGGGCGATACCGAACTGGGCCTCATCGTCAAGAATCTGCTCGATGCGCTCGATCCCGATGCGGTGCTGCAGCGTCTGCCGGCGCCGCTGGCGCGCGCAGCGCAGCGCCTGATGGCCGCCTAGGCGCGAATCGCCGTTCAGGCAGTCGGCTGCAGGTTCAGACGCCGGGAGGCAGGGCGATCTTCTGGTCGACGCTGAACTGGTAGTCGTGGAAGACATGCGCCGCGCTCAGCACCTGGTAGCTGCCGTCGGGCAGGCGAAGCGTGGTGTCCTTGAGCCGGTAGGCGGTGTGGCCGCACGTCCAGATATCGAAATTGCGCATATGGGTGCACAGGCAGGTCTTGTCCATGACCTTCACCTTCTTCGCTGTCGGGTGCAATTCCACTTCACGGTTGTAGGCGTCGATGTAGGCACAGCGGCTGTGGGCGTCGAGCAGATAGCCGTAGGCCTCGCAATTGGGGCGGATGCCGGCGCCGATTCCGGGGCTGCCCTTGAGCATGCGCATCGGGTAGCCGGTGGGTGAAATCGTGTTGACCTCGATGTCGTGCTCGTTGGCCTTGAAATATTCCTGCTTGACCTTGTCCGGCAGGCCGCATTCGCGGGTCACCGTGAAGCGGGTGGCCACCTGCACGGCGGCGGCGCCTAGTTCAAGGAAGGCCGCGGCGTCGCTGCCGGTGAAAATGCCGCCGGCCGCGATCACCGGGATGTCGAGGTGTTCGGCCTTGAGATACGCCAGCACCTCGCCCACGAGGGTGGCAAGGTCGTACTTCGCCCAGTCCTCGATGCCGAAGCCGAGGTGGCCGCCGGCGAGCGGGCCTTCCACCACGACGTAGTCCGGCAGCCGCTGCAGCCGCGCGTTCTTGCGCAGGAACATCGCCAGCGCGCGCGCCGAGGACACGATGATGCCGAGCCTGGCGTCGCGAAAGCGCGGATGGTCCTCGATCAGCGCGAACGAGCCGAGGTGCAGGCCGGCGGACAGCGTGATGCCGTCGATGCCGGCATCGAGCGCGGCGGAGAGGCGCATGCGCAGCGTCTCGCGCGGCGCGTTCATGGTGAGCTTCTCCATGCAGTTGATGAAGATCATGCCGTCGCCGCGCTTGGCTTCCATCGTCCGGCCGACGTGATAGCGCGTGGCCTCCTCGAGCACGGCGAGGTTGAAATGCACATTGGACTTGTCGCTGCTGGCGGCGTTGGTCTTGTATTTCTTCAGCTTCTCGCTGACGAATTTGGTATCGAAACGCCGATCGGACACGGTCTGCACCATGGCGTCGGAGATATGGCCGATGCCGCCGAGGCGCGCGACCTCGAGCGCGAGTTCGGCGGTGGAAATATCCACGCCCATGCCGCCGATGACGATCGGCACCAGTTCCTGTCTGCCGAAGCGCAGGCGGAAATCATCCACACATTTCATTCTGTTCCTCTGATTCCTGTTGACAGGCCTGGCCAATGCCCGAGCGTTCTGTTGCAGGCCTCGCATCGTTCCCGGCGCCAGGGTGCCGCCAGGCGCATGACCGTCGCGCCCCATGGGCCGGCGGATGATGCGCTGTCTGAAGAGTGAATTGTATCCGCACACCGCATGGATGACATGGCACGATGGGACAGACCGCCACTCACGGGGCATTAAATTAAGATTTCACGATCCTCTTGCATAAATTAAAGCGCTTTATATAATCACGCGAACATATGATCAAACGATCATATGTTCGCGTGATTATTCATATGGAGACTCTGATGAGAAAAGTAATGTTGACTTCCCTGATGCTGGCCGGAGGCCTTGTTTCTTCCGGCCTTTCCATGGCTGAAGCGCCGGGTAATGCCGCCCCCATGCCGGTGGAAATGCAGCAGATGATGAAGACCTACACCCCGGCGCTGCGCCAGAAGGTGATGGCCTTGTCCCCGGAACTCAAAGGCACCATCCAGCAGCTGCATGCGGGCCATACGCGGCATGCGAAGGAGACCACGCTGCGTCAGGTCATGCAGGAAATCCTGTCCGAGTATCAAAGCATCGCTTCGGCGCTGGCGACCGACAACGCCGAGCAGGCGGCCGAGGCGGCCCGGCGGCTGGCCAACCATCGCATTCCCAAGGGTGGGCTGCTGCCGTATTTCCCGCTGGACAAGATCAACAACACCGATCTCGCGGTACTGCCGGCGATGAACGAAATCGTCGAGGGCAGCGCGCTTAAGCTGGCCACGGCGGCGGATGCGGGGGATATGCCGAGAGCCGCCTCCTACATGAGCGACATCATGACGGGCTGCGTCGCCTGCCATCAGAAATTCCGCACCACCCCCGGCGTATCCGCCAACCTGATGACCCCCCTGTCGAAGTAACGAATCCTTGATCGAGGAGATCTGAACATGAATAAGCAGATGCTCGCAGCCGCCGTGTCGGCTGCCACCTATATGGCTGCCATCGATGCGCATGCCACCAACGGCGACCAGATGATCGGCGTCACCGCCACCCAGTGGGGGATGGCCGGCGCCGTGGTGGCCGCCCCGCAGGACGCCGGCACCATCATGAGCAACCCGGCCGGCCTGGCCGAGCTCGGCATGAAGGAGGTGCGCTTCGACATGGGCTTCGGCCTGCTCAATCCGCCGCGCAAGGCCAACGGCACCGAAAGCGATTCCGACTATTACCTGATTCCGTCGGGCGCCGTGGCCTTCAACGTCAACGACCGGCTCTACCTGGGCATGGGCATGGCGGGCTTGTCGGGGATGGGGGTCGATTTCGCCGACATCATGGCCGCCGCGCCGGGTGCGCAGGCGGTGGTCACGACCAAGCAGTTCTACAAGATCGCGCCCGGCTTCGGCTACAAGGTGAACGACAAGCTTTCCATCGGCGCCGCGCTCAACATCGACTACCAGAGCCTGGCGATCCACAACAATAGCTTCACGCTGCCGCAAAACCAGGTGTATGGCTTCGGGGCCACCGTCGGCCTGATCTACAAGTTCAACAACCGCCTGCAGGTAGGCGCTTCCTGGATCAGCAAGCAGAGCATGGACGAGTTCAAGTGGAACACGACGTCCGGCCGCTACGCCATGACCATGGACGCACCCCAGCAATTCGCCGTGGGCGTGGCATTCAAGCCGATGCCGGGGCTGCTGATCGAGGCCGACGTGAAGCACATCGGCTTCAGCGACGTGCTGGGCCGGGTTCCCTTCCAGACCCCCGGCGGGCCGAGCGCCATGAACTTCGGCTGGGACGACCAGGTCGTGTACGCCATCGGGGTGCAGAAGGAAATCAATTCCAAAACCATCGTGCGGGCAGGCTTCAACTATGGCAAGTCGCCGATCGGCCGGGAAGACGTCAACAACAATATCGGCTCGCTGGCCGTCACCGAGAAGCACCTGTCGGTGGGCATGACGCGCAAGCTGAGCGACAAGGTGTCGGCCTCACTGTCCTACATGCACGCCTTCCACAACGACATCACCTCGAACGTGGCGCCGCGCAACAAGATCGAACTGGAGCAGAACATCGCCAATGTCCAGGTCAGCTATCTGTTTTAAAAGGAGACTCTCATGACCGTAGATCGCATCGTTCACCTGGTAGCGGGCCTGATGGTGCTGCTCAGCATCGTACTCGCCCATTTCTCCAATCCGGCCTGGCTCTGGCTCGCCGTGATCGTCGGCGTCAACCTGGCGCAAAGCGGCGTGACCGGTTTCTGCCCGCTGGCCTTCATGCTCAAGAAATCAGGCGTCCGGGAAGGCAGCTGCTGTTCCTGAAAGCGGGCGGACGGTGTACCTTACGGCGGCAGCGCGTGCTGCCGCCGTTGCCTGCCCTCTGTTCCGGGCAGGGGTTTGCCCGGCCAACCGTCGTTTATTGTTCATCCGCTGGAATCGCCTTGGGCGTCAAGCCCGGGGCGTCAAACACCGTGGTCGTGAAAAAGAGGAAATCCGCAGAAGTTCGCCGTCATGATGTGATCGAGGCGGCGATGGAAATCATCCGCCATGAAGGCGTGGCCAGACTCACCACGCGCTCGCTGTCCCGGGCGGTCGGCATTGCGCAGCCCACCCTGTTCCTTCACTTCGGCAACAAGAGCCATATCCTGGTGGCGCTGGTCGATACCATCCAGGAACGGCTGCAGAAAGAAATGGCAGGGCTTGGCCTGGAACGGCTGACCCCGCTGGAGCGCTTGAAGACCGTCATCCGCGCCCACCTGCATTTCATCCAGCAGCAGCCGGGCATCCCCCGCCTGCTGTTTTCGGAAGAACTGCAAAGCGGCGATCCGGCTTTTCGCGACCGCATGAATGAACTGGTCCAGTATTTCCTGAATTTTCTAGCACAGCTGATCGGCGCGGCGCAGGCGCAAGGAGAAATCCGGGCGGACATCGTTCCCCAGCAGAACGCGTGCATCCTGATTGCGGCAGTCCAGGGGCTGGCTTTCCGCTGGGTGCTGTCGGATCAGCGCTTCGTGCTGTCGGAGCAGGCCGATGCCGTCATCACCGCCCTGATCTCCGGCTGGGCCCCGCGAAATTAGGGCCTGAGCGAGGGGCCGCCGGCAGGCCGGTCGGAAGAGACTACGGATCGTCCCGGCACACGACAAGCGCCGGGTCATCGAAATGGTCGATCAGGATGCGTTGGACCCGCATCTGCCAGAGCCGCCCGAATTCCGCCCGCTCCATTTCATCCGCCGTTCCCGTCAGGATGTTCGAGATCAGCCGCTGTTGTGCGGGGGAAGCGGGGACGACCTCGGGATGATAGGCAACCGTCACGCGCGCGCCAGAATCCAGTCGGGTGAAACGGAGGTCGCCGACGTGCCCGGCCGAGAAGGACAGCAGATGCTGGCGGCTGAACCGTCCTGCGAGGCCCTTGAAACCCCCTTCGCCTGCCGCACCCGTCAACAGGCCGATGACGGCAGCGATGACGCCCGTGACGCCGTCCGACTGCGACGCGCCGAATTCGACACGCACGCCGCCGCGTTCCGGCAGGGTGTCCGGATACAGCCGGTGCAGCGCCTTCAAAGTCATCAGATAGGCGCCCGCCACGGTGGGACAGGAATGCCCGGCGAGTTTGACCGCGTCGACGTAGCCGTATTCGATCCGTCCGTGGTCGGCGGCGCCGAGGAGTTCGGCGAGCGCGTCGTACAGCGTGATGCGGGCAACCGCATCGTAAAAGGCCGGGTAGTTCATCAGACTTTCTCCTGGGGGATCGTTCGAGTGTTCATCATCGCCGCAACCGCCTGCAGGATGAACCACAGCAGCGTGGCGGCACTCAGGAGCAGCCCCCCTTCCCGCGCCATCCCGCCTGCGATGCCGCCCACGCAGAACAGCACGGCACGGACGCCGCCGAAGCGCCCCAGCCGTCTGCGCAGTTCCATGTGCCATGCGCCCTGCGCGCCGGGGCGCCGCCAGCCGGGCAGAAGCTGGGTGGCGGCTCCGGAGACCAGCGGCGGCAGGAAGCCGGCGACGAAGACCGAAGTGGGGGCCAGCGCCGGCATGAAGGTCGCGGCAGCGCCGAACAGTATGCTGAGGCCGAATCCGGCCAGCGCGGCGGCGAGTAGCGGCGCCGCGCCGTGCCAGGCAAGGATTTCAGCACGATACCGCCGCAGCCAGCGGACGCCCAGTCGTCCTGACGGAATCGCCCATGCGACGGCGCCGACCCAGGCAAGCGAGCCGACCCATGCCGCGCCGACGGCGACCAGCAGCGTCCCCGCCACGGCCCATGGCAGGTGACGGCGCAGCCACGGTCCGACTTCAGGGTCGGGCCTGCCGGCGACGGTCGGCAGCAGGACCGCGAGGGTGCCCACGGCGGTCAGACCGATGAATCCGAGCGTGTTGAGATGGAGGTGGAGACGTCGCAGCCCCGCCCATTGCTGCGGCCAGAACGCGCTTGCGAGGATGGCGAGCAGGGCGAGCACGAGGCAGGCCAGCGCGGCCTCGTACCAGGCCAGGCCTGGATGGGGGCGGCCCAGCATGGCTCTCCGCCGGCCCCGGCTCCAGATCAGCATGGCGATCGCGGCGCTTGCCGCCACGCATGCGCCGGCATAGCGTCCCCATAGCATGTCGGGCAGGCTGAATGCCGCCATGGCCAGCAGGGCGCCCGCCAGGGCCAGAATGGGGAGGCTGCCCAGCCAGGCGCCCGGCGCGCGCGTCCGGGTGAGAACCGGGATGAAATGGCTCATGGCGCCGAAGATCAGCGGCATGGCCCCGACGGCCAGAACCAGATGCAGGACGACGACGCGCCCGGCGTGGAGCGAGCCCAGCAGCGCGGTGGCGAACGCCGCCAGGGCAAGGTATACCAGCGCCGGCAACACCGCCGGCCTTCAACTGCGGATGAAGTCGATCACGATTTCGCCAGGTTCACGCTTCAGGTACTGGATGTCGACGGCCGCACCGTAGCGGTTGCGCAGCTGGTCGAGCAGGGGCAAGGGATCGTGATCGTTGACGAAACGCATGCGCTCTCCCGAATTCAACGCATCCAGTGCGCCGAAAATGGCCGCATGGCGAAAACGCTTGGCGATCCCTCGCGCGTCAAAAGGATAGACCTGATCCTGGAGAAGGTGGAGGTGGTCACTCATGTCTGTCGTCCTAAAGAAGTAAATGGAATGCATATTATAGGCACAGGATCCGATCCCGGTGTGCAACTTTTTCCGGGGAGTGGATTCCGGGTCCGAGTGGCTTGGCTAGTCGTCCGTATCCAGGTCGTGTGCGCCGGGAACATGGAAGATACCCTGCATCCGCAGCAGTTCCTCGCGGTGCTGGGCCACCAGATCGTTCAGTATTTTGTTGCCCTTGTCCGTCAGATGCACTTCCACCGAGCGCCGGTCGTTGCGTCCCGTCTGGCGCTTCACCAGGTTCAGTTTTTCGCACCGCGAGATCAGCGAAACCGCCCCGTGATGATGGGCCTGCAGGCGTTCGGCCAGCTCGCTGACGGTGGCCCATTCGCGGCCCGGAAAGCCGCGTATGTGCAGCAGCAACTGGTATTGAAGATGGGTGATGCCGGACTGGCGGGTCGCTTCCTCGCTGAAACGCAGGTAACGCCGGAGCTGGTAGCGAAAACGGGAGAGCGTTTCAAAGTCTTTTTTGTTGAGGCTGGAGGGCATTTTTTTGGGGCTTGAAAAAAGAATGGCTGAATTTAATATCACACTGTGATATAAATAAACTGTGGCCGTTTCCGATCGAAGTGCAGGCCGGTTGGCAATCGGGAAGGGCTGATTGGAGTGTGTGTGCCGAAAGGAGATCTCATGAGTATCCTGCATATCCACAAGCTTTTCACGTCGACCCAGGGCTGGGATTCGTTGTCGCGAACCCAGCCTTCCGCGCTCAAGTTGTTCTTCCTGCTGGTCGTGCCGTTTTCACTGATTCCGCCGCTGATGCTCGAGTATGCGGGCCATCATATAGGTGCCAGCCTGTTTCCCGATGTGCCCGGCATGGCGTGGAGTCTGGCGGCGCTCTCCTTTCTGGTGGCCGAGTTGCTGACCGTCCCGCTCATGGCGTGGACGATCAAATCCGTCGCCGGCAGCAAGGGAATCCACAGCAGCGACCGCGACGTGTTCACGCTGGCGGCGATCGCGCCGGTTCCACTCTGGCTGTCGTCGCTGGTGCTCTATTACGATCAGGTCATGCTGATCATGGCCGGCGTCACGCTGGGGCTGGCAGGCTCGGTCATTCTCATCTTCCGGGGCGTGCAAAGCATTCTGAACATCGACGAAGACGTCGTCGCCCTCGACATCGCGTACACCGTGACCGCACTGGGACTCATCGCCTGGGTGGTTCTGGTCATGCTGGGGCTGTTGCCGGCCCTGGCCTCGGTCTGAAGGACGGACGCCCGGTCTGGAAGACATCACACTCGTTTTCTGATCGCCCGGTGCAGGCGTGCCGGGCATTTTCGAGGAGGTTGAACGATGGATGCAGCAGTAAGCTTGCCCACCCTGGATGACGAGGGGTACCTGATCGAGCCTGGCGATTGGAACGAAGCCGTCGCCGAGCGACTGGCGCACGCGGAAGACGTCAAGCTGACCGACGATCACTGGGATGTCATCCGTTTCATGCGGGATTTTTACGAAGAGCATCAGATTGCGCCGGATGCGCGCTATGTGATCAAGCACTTGTCGAGCCGCATGGGCGCCGACGCGCGCAATGCGCTCTACACGATGTTTGCCTACGGTTACGTCAAGCAGGCATGCAAGATCGCGGGGATGAAGCGGCCGCGCGCCTGGAGCACGGGTTGAATGGCCATTCCCGGGACAAGGCGCCCTAGCTGAAGCGGCCGCCGTGCCGGTGAAACCGGCGCACGGCCGACAGCAGGTTGAGTCCCAGCAGGCACGCCGACAGCGCCAGTAGCAGGCCGCCCGCACCGGTCAACGGCGGCCAGAACAGGCTGCCCGCCAGTAATCCGCACGCTGCCGTGTGGAGGCGGAATTGCCAGCGTGTCCAGCGCCCGGCAATCATGTCCTTCATCGTGGGGATGCTGCCTGCGCGCGCCTGCAGTTGCGCTTGCAGATGAAACCACGCCAGAAACGGCACGATCTTGTAGAGCATGCCGTTCACCACGCTGACTCCGAACCCTCCCACGAACAGCACGGCCAGCAGCAGCGGGTAGCGCGGGCTGGCCGCGACGGCCGGCCAGCCCTGTGCCGCGAGCCAGACCCCCACACTGACGATCAGGCTGGCCATGCCGAGACGCCAGAAATCGAGCGTGACGTCGGGCAGTTTGCGGCGCCTGCGGGCTTGCAGCCTCAAGGTGACGACGGCAAACGACAGGATGGCGGCGGCGAGACCGGCATCGACGGCAACCCTCGCCATCGCGGGCCGCGGCAGCATCGCCGCCACGGCGTGGATCAGCAGCAGGCCGAACAGCACAGGCGTCAGCCAGCGGCTCAACCGGGGCGGATAGGGCGGGGTGATGAGAAACATCGGGACGACCTGGAAGGCGACTCCGATGACCAGCAGCAGGACCCAGCCGAGCAGGCCGAACGAGAGGTGCGCGGCGAGCATGGCGGCGCTGCCGGGCGGCGTCCAGGCCCCTGCACGCATCAGCGCCAGGGCCAGGCCAAGCACCAGCGTAAGGCCCAGGCCAAGCACTGCCAGTCGCATGCCGCGGACCGTGGCGCCCCCGGTCGCGCGCGCGAGACTGATGGCGGCGGCCCAGAGAAAGATCGTGAAGCCGCTCCCCAGCAGAACGGTGGCGAGGCCAAACGCCGCGGGCCTGGCGGTCAGGAAACCCGCCATCAGGGCAATGGTTCCCGACGTCAGCAAGACATGACTCGACCAGCCCACCAGGCGGGGAGCGGGCAGAATCGAGCCGGCCACCACGGGCAGCATCTGCATCAGGGCGCCCAGCATCGCCATGGCGAGGAAACCCAGCGTGAGCGCATGGGTGAGGGCGAGGGCCTGCGCCGTCCAGCGCGAAGCCAGCGATTCCGGCGCCAGCACGATCAGCAGCGCGGCTGCGAACAGGAACAGCGGAGCCGTCAGAAAGAACAGCAGCGGGAGCAAAAATGGCGGCGCCTGCTCGAAAGACAGGCCGGCTTGCGTGCTCATCGGACGGGTAAACCGGCTCAGCGCGCTTGAGCGGCGCGGTCGGCCGGGTGGATCAGGATGACGTAGCTGCCGTCGGCCTCCATCCGCGTGGCGTGGCGGTAGCCGCGTTCGGCGAGCAGGGGATAAAGGGGAAACGGCTCGCGATGCAGCAGCAACCGGATCGACTGCTCTGGACGCAGCAGGGCGAGTGTCTGCATGACTTTTTCCATGGGCTCCGGCGGCTCCAGTTCGCGCGCGTCAACGAGGATCTCTTCTGCCGGCACGGTCACGCGATCGCCTGCATGGCGAGGATCACGCTGTCGCGATCACTGCTCAGCACCTGGTCCGACATGGGGTAGAGCATGTTCTCCTCCTTCATGTTGTGCTGCTGCATCAGCATGTTGAGGGTTTCGGAAAGGCCGAGATAGGCATCCTTGTCGTTCGCGTCCACGGCGCCCGCCATGCTTTGCATCAGGCCGCGTATCTGCTCGTGCTCCATGCGCATCACCTGCGTCGGCCCCATGCTGTTGCCGATGCGCGCCTCGAATGCGGGAAACAGCACCGTTTCCTCCATCGACAGATGATGGGACATGGCCGTCTGAAACTGATCGAACAGGGCGCGCGCGCTGTGCCAGTTCTGTTGGGCGGCAGCGGATTCTGCGGAAGCAAACAAATCGTCGCAGGCGCGGTGGTCGTTACTCAGGAAATTCAGGATCGTGCTCATGACAAACCTTCCATAAGATGATGAAAAAATACATGTTTAAGTATATCAGGACTTATTAACCTTAAATTCTTCTTGACTGTATCGCAAGATGTCGTATGGTTCACGAACGCAAAACACAATATGTAGTTTTCGAGGAGAGTGAAATGAATACAGTGATAGCAGATATCCCGCGCGAAGTCATCAAGCGCGACGGCCAGCGGGCGCCATTCGATACGGCGAAGATCCGTTCGGCCATCCTGCGGGCCGGGCAGGCCAGCGGCGAATTCGGCGAGGCCGAGGCCGATCTGCTCACCGCCCAGGTGATGAAGGTGCTGATCCACACTTTCCGCCATGCGCCGGCCGAGATCGAGCGCATCCAGGACGTGGTCGAGCAGAGCCTGATCGCGGCCAATCATCTGCAGACGGCGCGCGCCTACATCGCCTACCGCGACAGCCACAAGAAGCTGCGCGAGGACCGCAAGACGGTGGTCGACGTCGAGGCCTCGATCAACGAATACCTGTCGCGCCAGGACTGGCGGGTCAATGCCAATGCCAACCAGGGCTATTCGCTCGGCGGCCTGATCCTCAACGTCTCCGGCAAGGTGGTGGCCAACTACTGGCTCAACCACGTCTATTCGCCCGAACTCGGCGAGGCGCACCGCGACGGTTCGCTGCACATCCACGATCTGGACATGCTGGCGGGCTACTGCGCCGGCTGGTCGCTGCGCACGCTGCTGCACGAAGGCCTCAACGGCGTGCCGGGCAAGGTCGAGGCGGGGCCGCCCAAGCACATGTCCTCGGCGGTCGGCCAGATCGTCAACTTCCTTGGCACGCTGCAGAACGAATGGGCCGGCGCGCAGGCGTTTTCCTCGTTCGATACCTACATGGCGCCGTTCATCCGCCACGACGGCATGAGCTACGAGGCGGTCAAGCAGTGCATCCAGGAACTGATCTACAACCTCAACGTACCGTCGCGCTGGGGCACGCAGACGCCGTTCACCAACCTCACCTTCGACTGGACCTGCCCCGAGGACCTGCGCGAGCAGGTGCCGGTGATCGGCGGCAAGGAGATGCCGTTCAGCTACGGCGAGCTGCAGACCGAGATGGACATGATCAACCGCGCCTACATCGAGGTGATGACCACAGGCGACGCCAAGGGGCGGGTATTCACCTTCCCCATTCCGACCTACAACATGACGCCGGATTTCCCCTGGGAGTCGGAAAACGCCGACCGCCTGTTCGCCATGACCGCGCGCTACGGCCTGCCGTATTTCCAGAACTTCATCAATTCGGAGATGAAGCCGAACCACATCCGTTCGATGTGCTGCCGTCTGCAGCTCGACCTCAGGGAATTATTGAAGCGCGGCAACGGCCTGTTCGGCTCGGCCGAGCAGACCGGCAGCGTGGGGGTGGTGACGGTCAATTGCGCGCGTCTCGGTTATGAATACCAGGGCGACGAGCCCGCGTTGCTGCGCCGCCTCGACGCACTGCTGGTCATGGCGAGGAACGGCCTCGAGATCAAGCGCAAGGAAATCCAGCGCCTGATGGACAACGGCCTGTTCCCCTACACCAAGCGCTACCTCGGCACGCTGCGCAATCACTTCTCGACCATCGGCGTCAACGGCGTCAACGAAATGATCCGCAACTTCAGCGGCGACGAGCACGACATCACCACCGTATGGGGCCATGACTTCGCGGTGCGCCTGCTCGACCATATCCGCGGCCGCATCGTCGGCTTCCAGGAAGAGACCGATCATCTGTACAACCTGGAAGCGACGCCGGCCGAAGGCACCACCTACCGCTTCGCCAAGGAAGACCGCAAGCGCTATCCGGCCATCCTGCAGGCGGGGACCGAGGATGCGCCGTACTACACCAACTCGTCGCAACTGCCGGTGGGCTTCACCGACGACGCCTTCGAGGCGCTGGAACGGCAGGACGAGCTGCAACGCAAGTACACCGGCGGCACCGTGCTGCATCTCTACATGTCGGAGAACATTTCCTCGATCAATGCCTGTCGCAATCTGGTGCGCCGTTCGCTGACGCGCTTCCGCCTGCCCTACATCACGATCACGCCGACCTTTTCCATCTGTCCCAAACATGGCTACATTGCGGGTGAGCACGAGTTCTGCCCTACCTGCGATGAAGAAGCCCTGTCCCGCAAGCGCGCTGTTGCCGCTTGATCCCACCCCAACTCAAAGGAGATTGATATGACTGACATGAGTGTTCTGACCGATATCCGGACCGTTGCCTTGAAGGACGAGGAGCGTACCCGCTGCGAAGTGTGGACCCGCGTGATGGGCTATCACCGCCCAACCACCAGTTTCAACAAGGGCAAGCAGAGCGAGCACCGCGAGCGGCAGTTCTTCGTCGAAGGACGCTGCGCACTCGGCTGATCCGTCACCTGCTTCACCGGATCGGATCATGTTGCGTGTGGGCGGTCTGACGCCCCTTTCCACCACCGACTGGCCAGGCATGCTGGCCGCGGTGGTGTTCTGCCAGGGCTGCCCCTGGCGCTGCGGGTATTGTCACAACCCCGGCCTGATTCCCGCGCGCGGCGACAGTGAAATTCCCTGGGAAGACGTGCTGACGTTTCTACGCCGACGTCAGGGTCTGCTCGACGGCGTGGTGTTTTCCGGCGGCGAACCGACGCTGCAGGTAGCGTTGCCGGATGCGATGCGCGAGGTGCGTGCGCTCGGTTTCAAGATCGGGCTGCACAGCGGCGGCATGTATCCGGAGAAACTGGCGGCGGTGCTGCCGCTGGTCGACTGGGTGGGGATGGATGTGAAGGCGCCATTTGCCGATTATCCGCGCATCACCGGCGCGGTCGGCAGCGGCGGGCGCGCGCTCGAAGGTTTGCAGCACGTCCTGGCGTCCGGCGTGGCCCATGAAATCCGCACCACCGTACATTCCGCGCTACTGGGCGACGCCGAGGTGGCCAGTCTCGCGCGCGACCTTGCCGGGCGCGGCGTGAAGCATTACGTCATCCAGGCGTTTCGCAGCCAGGGCTGTCGCGATGATGCCTTGCGTCAGAGCGCAGCGCGCGACCGCCCCTTGCAGCAGGTGGGCGAGGAACTGGCTGGGCTGTTCGAGGCATTCGCTGTGCGCGCCTAAAGCCGGCCGACTCGCAGGAACAGCGGCCACTGCAGCCGTCGGGCCGTGTCCGGGTTGTCCCACGCGGGCGCAAGTTCCTTGCGCAGCGTCGGCAACGGATCGTGGCCTTGCGCCGCCTGGTAGCGCTTGACTGCCGACCAGGTCGACAGGTAGTCCAGCAGCCGATGCAGGCTCCACTCGACCTCGATGAAGAAGGCGGGCGCCTCGATTTCCGCAAACGGGAAATCCAGGCTGCGATAGGCGTCGTCGATCAGCGCGCGTTCGGGCGGCCAGTACGGGCCGACGGTTTCGCCGTAGAAGCGCCGGAACGGCGCGTCCAGATCGTCCGGCAGCACCATGCGGCCGTAGCCCCACAGGGCGAGTACGCCGCCGCGCTTCAGCACGCGCGTCACTTCGGCATAGAAGCGCGGCAGGTCGAACCAGTGCGCCGCCTGCGCGACGGTGACGAGGTCGACGCTGCGATCGGCGAGACCGCTGGCCTCGGCCGGGGCGACCCGGTAAGCGATTGCGGGATGTATTTCGGCGTGGCGGATTTGTTCCGCTGATGCGTCGGTGGCGATGACACGACTGAAATGCGGCGCCAGTCCCAGCGCCGCCTGGCCGCTGCCGGTGGCGCAATCCCACGCGGTGTCGCGCTCGACGCACTGGCCGGCGAGCCAGGCGAACAGCGCGGCGGGATAGTCGGGGCGGTAGGCGGCGTAGCGGCCGGATGCCGACGAGAAGTGGTCCTTGAACCCGCTCACGTCGGCAACAGGGTCAGGCGCAGATCGTCGCCGACCTGCCGCACGTCGCTCAACCTGAAACGTGCCGCGTCATCCAGCGAAGTGAGCGCGGGATGCGCAAACAGTCCGCGCGCGTCGTCGCCTACCGCCATCGGCGCCACGTACGCCACCCATTCGTCAACCAGCCGGGCAGCGAGCAGCGCACCGTTCAGTGCGGCGCCCGCCTCGACGTGCAGTTCATTGACGCCACGTTGCGACAACAGCGCGAGCAGCGCGGCAAGGTCGACGCGGCCGGCTGTACCCGGCAGTTCGACCACTTCCGCCCCGGCTTGCTCAAGCGTGCTGCGTGCGGCCGGGTCGGCATGGTGGCAGGCGATCAGCGCTGGCAGGATCGCCGCATCCGGCGGCGTGCGCAGCGTGGAATCGACCACGACCCGCAGCGGCTGGCGGCCGATGTCGACGTCGCGCACGTTCATCCGCGGATTATCGGCCAGCACGGTGCCGCTGCCGGTGAGCAGGGCACAGGCGCGCGCGCGCAGGCGCTGCACGTCGGCGCGCGCCGCGTCGCCGGTGATCCACTGCGACGCGCCGTTGGTGAGCGCGGTCTTGCCGTCGAGCGTCGAGGCGGTCTTGAGCCGCACCCATGGCCGCTGCCGCGTCATGCGCGAAATGAATCCCGGATTGAGCGCACGCGCTTCGGCCGCCATGAGCCCGACTTCGGCCTGGATGCCCGCCAGCGTCAGCATGGCGATGCCGCCGCCGGCGACCAGCGGATTCGGATCGCTCATTGCCGCCACCACGCGTGCCACGCCCGCGTTGATCAGCGCTTCGGCGCAGGGGGGCGTGCGGCCATGGTGTGAGCAAGGTTCCAGCGTGACGTAGACCGTCGCCCCGCGCGCCGCTTCGCCCGCGACCTGCAGGGCGTGGATTTCGGCGTGCGGGCTGCCGGCACGCTGGTGCCAGCCTTCGCCGACGACGCGGCCGTCCCTGACAATGACGCAACCGACGCGCGGGTTGGGGCTGGTGGTGAAGAGTCCGCGCGCCGCGAGTTGCAGTGCGCGGGCCATGTGCAGATGATCGTCGGCGGAATGGCGGTCGGCGCGCACGGCGGCTTATTCGAAAAGATCGTCCACACCCTGGGGCGGGGTGTGCTCCAGGTCACGCAGCATCTCGCGGAAGTCATCGGGGTCCTGGAAACTCTTGTATACCGAGGCAAAGCGGATATAAGCGATCTTGTCGAGCTTCTTCAGCTCGCCCATCACCAGTTCGCCGACTTCACGCGCGGGCACTTCGCGTTCGCCCAGCGTCAGCAGGCGCTGACGGATGCGGTCGACCGCGGCGTCGACCAGCTCGGTCGATACCGGGCGTTTGTGCAGCGCGCGGCGGAAGCCCTCGCGCAGCTTGGTCTCGGAAAAATCCTCGCGCGTGCCGTTGGCCTTGACGATCTGCGGCGGCCGCAACTCGGCGGTTTCCCAGGTGGTGAAGCGCTTGTCGCATGCCGCGCAGCGCCGACGGCGGCGGATCGCATCGCCCGCCTCGTTGACGCGGGAATCGATGACCTGGGTGTCGAGAGAGCCGCAGAAGGGGCACTTCATGGTTAGGGGTCAGGATTCAGGGGCCAGGGATCAGGGGGTTTTGTGCGGCGAAGCCGCGTTCTTGTTCAGAAAAGCGCGAAGCGACATTCTCTGATCCCTGAATCCTGACCCCTGAATCCTCTCAGCCATAAACCGGAAACTTCGCCGTCAGTTTCGCCACTTCGCCCTTCACCCGCTCGATCGCCGCCTCGTCGGCCGGTGCTTCGAGCACGTCGGCGATCAGGTGCGCCAGCTGCTCGGCTTCGAGTTCCTTGAACCCGCGCGTGGTGATGGCCGGGGTGCCGAGGCGGATGCCGCTGGTGACGAAGGGCTTTTGCGGGTCGTTGGGGATCGCGTTCTTGTTGACCGTGATATGGGCGCGGCCGAGCAGGGCCTCGGCTTCCTTGCCGGTGAGGTGCTTGGGCTGCAGGTCGACCAGGAACACGTGGCTCTCGGTGCGGCCGGAGATGATGCGCAGGCCGCGCTCGACCAGCACCTTGCACATCACCAGCGCGTTGGCGACCACCTGCTCCTGGTAGTGCTTGAATTCCCTGGTCGACGCTTCCTTGAGCGCCACCGCCTTGCCGGCGATGACGTGCATCAGCGGGCCACCCTGCAGGCCGGGGAAGATCGCCGAGTTGATCGCCTTTTCATGTTCGGCCTTCATCAGGATGATGCCGCCGCGCGGGCCGCGCAGGGTCTTGTGGGTGGTCGAGGTCACCACGTCGGCGTGCGGCACAGGATTAGGATAAACGCCCGCGGCGACGAGGCCGGCGTAATGCGCCATGTCGACCATGAAGATGGCGCCGATTTCCCGGGCGATTTTCGCGAAGCGCTCGAAGTCGATGCGCAGCGCGTAGGCCGAAGCGCCGGCGATGATCAGTTTCGGCTTGTGCTCGCGCGCCAGCGCTTCCATCTTCGGGTAGTCGATTTCCTCTTTTTCGTTGAGGCCGTAGGCGACGACGTTGAACCACTTGCCGCTCATGTTCAGTTTCATGCCGTGGGTGAGGTGGCCGCCTTCGGCGAGACTCATGCCCATGATGGTGTCGCCGGGCTGAAGAAAGGCCATGAACACCGCCTGATTGGCCTGCGAACCGGAGTTGGGCTGCACGTTGGCGGCTTCGGCGCCGAACAGCGCCTTGGCCCGGTCGATCGCCAGCTGTTCGACCATGTCGACGTATTCGCAGCCGCCGTAATAGCGCTTGCCGGGATACCCTTCGGCGTACTTGTTGGTGAGCTGCGAGCCCTGCGCTTCCATCACCGCCGGGCTGGTGTAGTTTTCCGACGCGATCAGCTCGATGTGATCCTGCTGGCGCTGGTCTTCTTTCAGGATCGCTGCCCACAGGTCGGGATCGGTCTTGGCGAGGGTGTCTTGGCGGTTGAACATGGAGGAGTCGGACAGGGCTGGTGAAGCGGCCGATTTTAACACGCGGCGGTTTCGCGGCGGCTCGTATAATCGGCCAGAACCGGAGGGGATTCATGCAAAGACGAGACTTTCTGGCGGGTGCCGGCGCGGCCCTGCTGCCGCTGACCGACGCGCAAGCCGCGCCCGCCGAATCGGCGCAGCTGCCGGTCATCCGCTGGCGGCTGGCGTCGAGCTTCCCCAGAAGCCTGGACATCCTCTACACGACTGCAGAGACCCTGAGCACACGCGTGGCCGCGCTCACCGGCGGCAAATTCCAGATTCGCGTATTCGCCGGCGGCGAGCTGGTACCCGGCCTGCAGGTGCTCGATGCGGTCGGCAGCAACACCGTCGAGTGCGGGCACTCGGCCGGCTACTACTACGTCGGCAAGAACCTCGCGCTGGCCTTCGATTGCGCCGTGCCGTTCGGCCTCACCGCGCGCCAGCAGAATGCCTGGATGTACGCCGGCGGCGGCATCGAGGCGATGCGCGCGCTGTACGCAAAATACAACGTGGTGCAGTTTCCCGGCGGCAATACCGGCACCCAGATGGGCGGCTGGTTCCGCAAGGAGATCAAGTCGCTGGCCGATCTCAAGGGCCTGAAAATGCGCATTCCCGGTATCGGCGGCCAGATCATGGCGCGCCTCGGCGTGGTGCCGCAAACGCTGCCGGGCAGCGACGTCTACCCGGCGCTCGAACGCGGCGCGATCGATGCCGCCGAATGGGTGGGCCCCTACGACGACGAAAAGCTCGGCTTCCACCGGATCGCCAGGCACTATTACTACCCCGGCTGGTGGGAAGGCGAGGCGCAGCTCTCCTTCTACGTCAACCAGGCCGCGTGGCGCGCCCTGCCCGAACTGTACCGGCAGGCCTTCGAGGCGGCCGCCGCCGAGGCCAACCAGCTGATGCTCGCGCGATACGACGCCCGGAACCCGCCCGCGCTGCTGCGCCTGGTGGGGCAGGGGGTCAAACTGCACGCCTACCCCAAGGACGTGATGCTCGCCGCCCGCCGCGCCAGCTTCCAGATGTACGAGGAAGAGGCGCGGATCAACCCCGACTTTGCCGCCATCTACCGCCCGTGGAAGCAGTTCCGCGACACCGAATTCCAGTGGTTCAAGGTGGCGGAAGCAGCGTATGCCAACTTCAATTACTTTGTAAAATGATCCAGCCACTCACCCCGATTCCGGTTTCCCAAGCACCGTTCGGGCTGAGCCCTTCGACTTCGCTCAGGACAGTCCTGTCGAAGCGCAGGATCGCTGAAGGTAAAATTCACTCCCAATCCCGTTCGGGCTGATCGTGAGCTTGTCGAACGATCGAAGCCCTGTTCCCCAAGGAAGGACCCAGGCCCCATGAATCGACTCGACCAGCTCATCACCACCTTCGACCTTGGCCTGCGCACCGTCTTCGCCCGCCCGCACGCCAGCCGCCCCTATCCCGGTGCCGGCCCCGAGGCCGAACTCTCCGAAGCGGACAAGGCCCGGGCCGCCGCGCTCATGCGCGTCAACCACGTCGGCGAAGTCTGCGCCCAGGCGCTGTACGCCGGTCAGGCGCTCACCGCCAGGAATGAAAAAGTACGCGCCGAACTCGAACGGGCCGCACGCGAGGAGACCGACCACCTCGCCTGGTGCGAGACGCGCATCGACGAGCTCGGCGGCCGCAAGAGCCTGTTGAATCCGTTGTGGTTCGGCGGCGCGTTCGGCATGGGCGCCGTCGCCGGCCTGCTCGGCGACAAATGGAACCTCGGCTTTCTCGCCGAAACCGAACACCAGGTCGAAGCCCATCTCGACGGCCATTTGCAGAAACTGCCGGAAGCCGACGCGAAGAGCCGCGCGGTGGTCGAACAGATGAAGACCGACGAATCCCGGCACGCGCAGACCGCGATCGATCACGGCGGCGCCCCGTTGCCGTTACCGGTGAAATGGGCGATGCGGTTTGCCGCCAACGTGATGCGGCAGACGGCGAGTCGGATTTAGGTCGGTGTGTTCGAGGCAGGACCTGCTATTGCAAGGCCGGCCCCTAAAAGTGCCAGACTTGGTCCACTAGTTAGTCCATAAGGATTTTCCATGGCGATCACGGTCAACGTTCACGAAGCCAAGACGCATTTCTCCCGTTTGCTGGAACAAGCGCATGCCGGCCAGGAAATCATCCTGTCGAAAGCCGGCAAGCCCTATGCGCGCATGGTGCCGCTGAGGCAGCAGGAAAAACCCAGGCGCATGCCCGGCAGGCTGGCCGGGTGTATCGACGAGGCATTCTTCGAGCCTCTGCCCGAAGCCGAGCTCGACGCTTGGGAAAAACCTTGAAGCTTTTGCTCGATACCCATGCCCTGCTGTGGTGGTGGACTGACGATCCCAAGCTTTCCAGTGCATCCCGACAAGCCATCGCCGACGAAGACAATCAGGTGCTGGTCAGCGCGGCCAGCGCCTGGGAAATCGCCACCAAATACCGGCTTGAAAAATCGCCGCATGCCGCGCAAGCGCTGGACGGTTTCAACGAACTGGTGACGGCGGACGGCTTCGAGCATCTGTCCATCAGTTACTTGCACAGTCTGAAAGCAGGCACATACTCAAGCGAGCATCGAGATCCGTTCGACCGCATGCTGGCCGCGCAGGCCGATCTGGAAAAAGCCGTACTGGTGACGCTCGATCCGGTTTTCGCGAGGTTTCAGTGTCGGGTTTTGTGGTGAACGGTGGGTGTGGTGTCTGACCCTGAGGCCGTGACGTACAAGGAAGCGGAAATCAACTTCTCCTGCATCGCTGCAGGAGTCAGTAATTATTCCCATTGTTCCAAACCCTGACTTTTTACTGCGGTCAATATGGTGCTCGTTTTACGCTGCTTGCCGCGACAAGGAAACAGTTTTGAAACCACCGTGGTGCATAACCTCCCGCAAAACAATGAGACTCAATGCGACCTGCGTTGCCGGGACGTGTTTGCGCCAGGCCACAGGAGAACCACTGGCATAATTTGCAAGATCGTTGAATAGGCTCTCTACTGATTCAATGGGAATGGCAGCCGCATGGTTGCCGGATAGCAGATGAGTAACTTTTACAAACTCAGTGCCATCGATTTCGAGCCTTTTGCTCGCCGGCAAACCGCGAATAATCGGCATGATGAGGTCTTCGACCTCAGCTATTGCGCGCTCAACCTTAATTTCGGTCAGATTTCCGTGCTCAATAGCATTTTTGATGCGTGAAACCGAGGCTTCAAAGTTTTGATCTGTTTCGCCACGCGCTGAAGCAATAAAGACCAAGACATCGCCTTGAAGCCGCATCCGAAGAATGTTTCCTTCATCGGTCAATGGATATCCTCACGAGATTTTGCGTATCTCTGTTCAACGCCACACTGCTTGGGTAATCCCCCCATTTTTAGCAGCAGCCAGAAATGGAGTCAGTTGGTGAGCATCAATTTCTGCATGGGCGTGATGCCGCCGAGCGCCATGTTCGGACGTTCGTGATTGTACGACCATAGCCAGCGGG
>Ga0209916_1000758_pt1 | contig 41512 bp, 35 predicted proteins | sample ThiBio_1000_plan_FD_183956 | JGI IMG/M metagenome (GOLD analysis project Ga0209916, IMG submission 183956) | Wastewater bioreactor microbial communities from Cape Town, South Africa - Thiocy_solids_2 (SPAdes) | ecosystem: Engineered > Bioreactor > Thiocyanate-remediating > Anaerobic-Aerobic ... | reverse complement strand
ACCCCGTGCGATAATGGAAAATAGGGCTCGATCCGGCGCATCTGCGCCTCGGTAAGCAAAAACAGATCATTCATGGCGATGCCTCCCAGCACCGCCATTGAATCAATCACTCAACATATCTGCAAGAGTTTAATGGGTCCTGAACCTAAACAACTCAATCCTTATTCCTGGCTCATCGAGCGTGATCTCCTGGATGCGACGGGCCAGATAGCCGCTGGCTAGTCCCTCCATCGTCGCGATGCGGATTGTGCGCACCCGGGTTGCAACGTTTTGCTCAAGCTCTTCGCGTATGGCAGCAGCATGCGTTTCCATCGATCGGATATGTTCGAGCAAGCGTTCTGTATCCGGTCGAGGCGTGAGACCCCGATTGGATCGATCGAACAACTGACGTTCCAGGAGCAATTCGACGTGAGCGACGCGTCTCGTTACGGTCGAGTGATCAGCCTTGAGAACCTTCGCTGCAGCATAAATGCTGCCTTGTCGTGCCACTTCCAGGACAACGCGAAGATCGTCCCAGGCGAGCCGGGCCAGCTGCAGCATATCAATCTCCGTGCGGCACGGACCAGTTTCTCATATGAATTTGCAATGAATATTGCCGTGATCGAATTGGCCGTGTCAATTGCCGCGTTTTCTCAATTTAATGCAACGGCCGATCTGGCTTGTCGCGAAGAAAGGTATCGGGAGGCAAGAGAGCACAGGTGGGTGCAAAAACACCTAGATGGGAAACCCGAAATGTTGAGTTACGCTTCGATCCGTTAATGCGACCCCGTCTCGCATGCAGCGAGAGATGCGACTTATGCGAATCTTGACAACTGATGTGGTCGTTGTGGGCGGCGGGGCGGCGGGTTGCTATGCGGCGCTCGAGCTAGCGAAAAAAAATATTGACGTAACCATCGTATGCAAGGGACTTGTCGGCAAAAGCGGCGCATCGCTGTTTGCCGGGAATCTGGTGCTTGGCGGCGGTTTGCTTGGCAACACCCCGGAGCAGGCGCGAAACACGGCCGAATTCCTGATCAAGTATCATAATCAATACCTGATCGACCAAAATTGGGCAAAGCGCTGCGGTCAATGGATTGAGAGTGTTTATTATCCGGAGCTGGAAGAAGCCGGTCTTTACTTCCGCAGGGATAACGATGGCAATGTCGTTACCAGCCCCGGCAAGATCAGAAGTGTTGCCGCCAATGTGCAGGGAAATTCCGGCGTGCCGTTTATGGATCTGCGGCGTAAGCAGGTCATCAAGGCTGGCATCCATCGATTAGAGGAAACTATCGTTACGTCGCTGCTGCGTCGTGACGATGGCAGCGTCTGCGGCGTTTTTACAGTCAACTGCCTTACGGGTGAATACGCCGTCGTTCTGGCGCGCGTCGTGGTTCTTGCTACGGGCTATTCCGACCGCCTTCATAAGCGTTCCACCGGCACGCGCGAGATGTCGGGGGACGGTCTTGCAATGGCGTGGCGGGTGGGCGCAAATCTTGTCAACCTCGAGATGCAGTGGTGGCACACCAATGATGTCGCACACCCACCAACCTGGCAGCGTATGCAAATCTATCCGAATCCAGTACTTGGCTCGGAACACTCGGCGCGGATGGTGAACTCTGCAGGTGAAGAATTCTTCAACCAGCAGATAGACGATCCGTTGGCATTCGGGCCTTACACCGTACAATTAAAGCGGCTTGTGGAGCAGGTGCATGCTGGCAAGGCGCGCTACGATGGCGGTTATTTCGCGGGCTTCGACCATGTCGAGCCGAGGGAAGTCGATACATATACGACCTATGGTAAGCCGTTCTATCAGCTCGGCTTGAGCCCGCGGCAAGGCCCGATCGAAACTGCAGTGACCGCGCATTATCGTCAAGGCGGTATTCTGGTCGATACGTCCAATATGCGCTCGTCCGTACCGGGTCTTTATGTTGCCGGCGGAGTTGGTGGACATAGCAACGGCCTGATTGCGCTCGTTACCTTTGATGGCAAATGTGTCGCCGACGGTATTGCAATGGAAATTGGCGCTTTACAACCGGGTGAGTTGGCTGATGACCAGGTTGAACGGGAGCGTCGCCGGATCGAGTCCTTGTTGACGGCCGATGGCGATGGTCCAGCTCCGGTTCAGGTCAAGGAAAAGATACGTCGCGTGATGTGGGACAAGGTTGGTGTCGAAAAAAACCACATTGACCTTAACAGTGCGTTGGAGGATCTCGATCGCATCCGCACCTCGATGCTGCCGAACATGCGAGTAAAGAACTGTACTCGTATCGCCAACTACGAATGGGTTGATGCAATCGACGTTTGCAACATGATCGACGTCGCTGAGTTGATCGTGCATTCGTCGATCGAGCGTCGTGAAAGTCGTGGCCCATTCATGCGGACCGATTTTCCCGAAACCGATAACGAAAACTGGCTGGCAGCCAATATCATGATCAAGACCGATAATGGATTCCGGTTTGAACGGGCGCCTTACGATCTGCCGTTTTTTCAGCCCGACTTTACGCGCCGCAACAATATGACGGTGCCGTGGTGAGCGTGAACGAAATTGTCAGCGTGCCAAGAGGCGCAACATGAATATCCCGGTCGATGCGCGCAGTATCGGCAAGATCGAGAATGCGGACGGACTCCTGGCGCGTAACTCGCGGTTAATGCCGGGGGACCCGATTCGTGTGCGTGTGCAGCGTTATGATGCCGGTGAAACGGGAGCGCGCTATTTCGAGGACTTTGTTGTTCCTTATGACACTGCGATGCGCGTGCTCGACGCGTTGAACTATATCGCTGAGAATTTCGCCACTGATCTTGCCTATCGCTGGTTGTGTGGCACCAAGATGTGCGGCACCTGCGCCGTGCGCATGAATGGTCGCGAAGTGTTGGCATGTTGGGAGGCTGTTGAGCCCGACATGACGATCGAGCCACTACGAAACCTGCCGGTGGTGCGTGATCTGGTGGTGGATCGCCGCCCTTATGAAGAGCGCGTTGTCAGCTTCGAGCCTTGGCTGGAGCGGCCATCGGCCTATCCCGGTTTTCCGGAACCATTGTCGCATCGGGACATCAAGGATGCCTCGAAGGCACTTGATTGCATTAGCTGCATGTCCTGCTTCTCGGCGTGCCCCGTCATCGGTCTTGGTAATCTGACGGATTTTGCCGGTCCGGCACCGCTGGTTCAACTGGCGCAGACTGCGCTCGATCCGCGCAACAATCCGGCCAAGGTCGCGCGGGCGCTGGAGCATGCCGGCATCTTCAATTGCTTGTCTTGTTATAAATGTGAGGAGGTCTGCCCTGCCAAGATCCCGATCGTGACGCGCGTGATTGAACCTCTTAAGGCGAAGACTGCTGAGTTGGTGCCACATGCGGCGCGGCATTCGTTGGCGTTCCGCGCCATCGTAGCGGCCCGGGGGCGGATAGATCCCAGCGAACTGGTCCTGCGCGTGCAGGGGCCGAAAGTTCTGCTGCAGGTGAGGCGCGCGTTACGACTGCTTCTTCGCGGCAAGATCAATCCGATCAGAACAATATTCCGGAAACGGACGGCGGCCGCGAAAGCGGCGGCACGCCTGCTCGAGAAAATGAGGCCTGCGTCATGAAGTTTGCATATTATCCGGGTTGCTCGGCCAAGAGCACTTGCAAGGAGCTCAACATTGCGATGCGAAAGGTTGCGGTCGCGCTCAATCTGGAATTGACCGAACTCGAATCGGCATCGTGCACCGGCGCGCGCGAGATTCGTGCGATCGATCCGGTCGGCTTCCTTGCTCTCAATGTGCGTATCCTAGCACTGGCGGAGCGTGACGACCTGCCGCTGATGACGGTTTGCAATACTTGCACGCTTAACCTGATTGATGCGCAGGCGACTTTTGCGGAAGATCCCTGCCTCGCTCGTCAGGTCAATGCCCGTCTTGCGGAAGAGGGCCTCGAATACAAAGGGACCACGCGAGTCACTCACTTTCTATGGGTCTTGTTTGAGGATATCGGCGCGGAGCGTTTACGCGATCTGGTGGTGAACCCCCTGACCGGCATGTCGGTCGCAGCGTTTTATGGCTGCCACATCACCCGGCCACCGGCCAGATACGGCTTTATCGACTCCCGTAACAACCGCTCATTGGAGCAGTTGTCGGAGCTCCTGGGCTGCAAGCCGGTAGATTACACAGGTCGCACCGAATGCTGCGGCTTCCACACCGCCGCGCATGATGAGCGTATTGCGATCAAGCTGACGGGCCAGCACATTGAATCGGCTAAGACCAACGGTGCTGATGCGATGGTAACGCCATGCCCGCTCTGTCATACCGTGTTGGACAGTTTTCAGAAGGAAATCGAGACAAGCGTAGGGAAGAGACTGGACATGCCGGTATTGCATCTGCCGCAGCTCGTCGGTCTTGCGCTTGGAATGTCACATGAGGAATTGAATCTCGACAAGCATATCGTCTCGACCGAAGCGATCCGGTCGCATGAGACTCATTGATCCGTGATTCATCTTGCGACGCTGACGATACGTTGAATTGGCGGGTATAACCGGTTTCTGGGACACCGGATCGGCGCGACCATCGTGGGAGGTAAATGTCGCCTCAGTCGAGGCCTATCCTGCGCGCTTCACTCTTGCGAGTTTCCTTGCGAGTTTCGCCGATTGATTACCGCACTCGGCCTGCTGGCTCTGAAAGAGTTGTTGTTCTACTTCTTGCCTGCGACTCGCAGTAGCGAGGCAACCTCAATTGCCAGGATGACGATCCTGGCATCATGTTTGGCATCCCTATACCAGCTGCGGTCTTTCAGCGCGTGAACGGTCCTGGCAGCGCGGCTCGATCATCACGATCGGGAGCGTACATCGCATGCTGTCCGGCGGGATCCGTGCATGGACGGTACATGGATATGAATTCATGAATATTTCCCGTACTTACAAAACACACTGGTGGGTGCAAAAATGCCGGATACCGGGCCATCGGATTGTCTGTTTAGCTCCTGCATCTTCTTGGAGGGGGAAACAGATCATGACGGCTATCACGGACACGAGTGGGAGTGTGAAACCCCGATCGCGGCTGACCAAGCAGCACTATATTGGCTTCTTGGGCTGCTGGATGGGCTGGGTGATGGACGGAGTTGATTCGTTCATCTTCGCATTGGTGTTCGTGCCGTCAATGCGCGAACTGCTGCCGGCGTCCGGCTTTGAGGCCACGGCACCGAACATCGCCTTTGCCGGATCGATGATGTTCGCGCTATTTCTAGTCGGATGGGGTTTGGCATTCATCTGGGGGCCGCTTGGCGATAAATGGGGCCGCGCGAAGACGCTCGCGCTGACCATCGTGGTGTATTCAATTTTCACCGGCGCGGCCGCATTCGCGCAAGACGTTTATCAGCTTGCGGTGTTCCGTTTCCTTGCCGGTATCGGCGTTGGCGGCGAGTGGGCGTTGGCCGGCACGTTTATTGCCGAAATCTGGCCTGAAGATCGTCGCGCCAAGGCTGGCGGCTACCTGCAGACTGGCTATTACGTCGGCTTCTTCATCGCGTCCGCGCTGAATTTCACGGTCGGCGCTCAGTACGGCTGGCGTGCGATGTTTCTTTGCGGCCTGGCTCCGGTAGCGATAGCGCTCGCGGTGCGCCTGATGATCCGTGAGCCACATAAGTGGGAGAAGAAGGAGGTCGAGGCAAAGAAAGGAAAGCCGCTGCGCGAGATCTTCAGCGAGGAGTTTCGTCAGCGCACTCTTGTTCTCACCACGCTTCTGACCTGTTCGATCGTTGGGTTATGGGCAGGTGCTGTTTACGCGCCCGCGGCGTTGACGCAGCTTGCGGCCAAGGCCGGCTATGCCGGAAAGGAGATCCCACAGCTGGTGTCCTACGCCAGCATGCTGTTCTCCTTTATGACGATTCTGGGCTGTCTGACGCTGCCGCTGTTTGCGGAGTGGCTGGGCCGTCGCAAAACGACCGGGTTGTTTTTTCTCGGCATGATGATCTCGATCCTCGCGGCGTTCGGCTATCTGTTCTATCAGCAGGACTCTCTGATCTCGTTTATCGTTGCGATGGCGGCCGTCGGCTATTTCGGCGGAAACTTTGCGGTCTACAGCATCTGGATCCCCGAACAGTATCCGACCACGATCCGTGCCACGGCTTTTGCCTGGGCTATCTCGTTCGGCCGCTTCATTGGTGCAGGGGTCAACTTCCTGCTCGGCTGGGCTGTGAGTCAGACCGGAACGCTTGGATATCCGGTAGCTGCGACGGCCTTCGCCTTCGGCATCGGAATTCTGGTACTGCCGTGGGCTCTCGAAACTAAGGGCAGAGGGTTGCCGGACTAAGAATAACTTCAAAAAATAGCGCTCTGGCGCTCGCAAAATAATATCAAAGGAGGAAACACAGTTGAGCACGCAAATCCAGACGCGGTTGCAAACCGGGAATGCGGCGATTCAGGTCGCAAATTTCATCGGCGGTGAATGGGAATCTCGCGAGGACAAGGAAATCCGTCGTCTCAACCCGGCTGATCAGAATGATCTTGTCGCGCTCTCACCGGACTCTTCGGCCGAGACGGCGAGACGGGCGATCGAGGCTGTCACGCTCGGTGCCGATAAGTGGCGCCGCCTGACGCCGCCGGAGCGCGGCAAGATCGTGTTGCGAGCGGCGCAGATTGTTGAATCGGATCGCGATAATATCGCTCGCCTGATCACCCGCGAGCAAGGGAAGCCGATTGCGGAATCACACGCGGAGATCAAGCGTGCCATTGACATCATGGAGTATGTCTCCGGCATGGGCCGCCGACTTGGCGGCCAGACGCTTCCGAGCGAAGTGCCGGACGTGTTCTGCTATACCACGCGCCAGCCGATCGGCGCTGTCGCCTTAATTAGCCCATGGAACATTCCGTTTGCAATTCCCTGTTGGAAGATTGCGCCAGCCTTTGTTTGCGGCTGCCCTATTGTGTTTAAGCCGTCGCCCTTCACGCCGGCGACCGCAGCACGGGTCGTCGATGTTTTCTTAGAGGCTGGCATGCCGCGCGAAGCCATCGCGCTTATCCATGGTGGACCGGCAGTCGGGGAGCAATTGGTCAACAATCCGATGGTGGTTGGCATTTCCTTCACGGGATCAACCAAGGTCGGAATGGCGATCAATGCTCAAGCTGCGAAGCGTATGGCCAAGACCCAACTTGAGATGGGAGGCAAGAATCCGCAGGTGATTCTCGGCGATGCCGATCTCGATCTTGCTTTAGATAGTTGCATTACGTCGTCGCTCGATGTCTCGGGTCAACGCTGCACATGCGTTAGTCGCGTTGTGGTTGAGGAATCGGTGGCTGATGAATTCACCGAGCGTTTGGTTGATCGTTTTAAGAACATCAAGGTTGGCGCTGGTATTGATCCGACGGTCAACATGGGGCCACTGATTGATTCAACGCGACTGCGCGATGTCGACGCATTCGTCGCCCGCGCACGTACAGAAGGCGGCAAGGTGCTGACTGGTGGCGGAAGGCCGGCGGGCATGGATTATGGTCATTTCTATGCGCCCACGGTGATCGGCGGTATTACGCCCAAGCATGAAATTGGCCGTGAGGAAGTCTTCGGACCGGTGCTTGCTCTGATGCGGGTAAGTGATTTTGCTGAAGCGATAAAGATCGCGAATAACGTGGAGTACGGTCTGACTAGCTCGATTTTCACTCGCGATCTCGGCCGCGCGTTCAATTATATCGACAATATTGAAGCGGGTATGGTTCACGTTAATCGCCCGACACTTGGGGGATTTTCCCATTTCCCGTTCGGGGGCTATAAACACTCAAGCCACGGGCCACGAGAAGTCGGGGACGACACAATCGGATTCTATACGAGCCTGAAAAGTGCTTATATCAAATATAACTAATCATTCCTAAAGAGGCCGGCGATGCGCAGCTTTGTGTGTCTCGGCCCGCTTTGGAGGTTCGAGCCAACTTAATTGAGAGCTTCGGGCTCTTTGCGCTGGAGCCGAAGTTTGGATTACCGGAGGTTGGATTTTTCCAGCTTTTCTGCGGATTATTCCAGACAAAGGGTTGATCTATTTGTGCCTTGGTGAAGAATACTTCTCTGCTAAAAGATGCCAGAAGTCGCGCCGCCGCACAGAGGAAACGCCGTGCTCTCACCGGACAAACATTTCACGATTGGATCGATGCTGTTTCCAGGCATCGACCAGATCGATCTTACCGGTCCCTTTGAGGTTCTATCGGCCATTCCTAATTCGACCTTGCACGTCGTAGGGAAGACCAAGAGCCCGATTAAAGACTTTCATGGATTGAGCCTCGTCGCAGATATGACCTATGATGAGGTTGTCGACCTCGATGTTTTGCATGTGCCGGGTGGTCCTGGGCAGCAGGCGCTGATGGAAGACGAAGAGACACTCAACTTCATCCGCAAGCACGCATCAAAAGCGACGTACGTATTTTCGGTCTGTACGGGTGCGCTGCTTTGTGGTGCCGCCGGCTTGCTCAAGGGCAAGAGAGCGACGACGCATTGGGCCTCTCAGCATCTCTTGCCATACTTCGGTGCGACGCCGGTGAACCAACGCGTCGTGATTGACGGCAACTTGATTTTTGCCGCTGGCGTTACATCCGGCATTGACGGCGCGTTGCATGTGGCGGCTTTGCTGCGCGGCCAGCCTGCAGCGGAGCAAATTCAGCTTTATATGCAGTATCAGCCCGAGCCGCCGTTCGATGCAGGGACTCCGGATCGTGCCTCCAAGCAGGTGCTGGAGAACGCGCGCAATGCAGTCAGCAAGCTGACAGCGGATCGCCTGGCAACCGCAAAGAAAATTTCCGCGCTGCTTGGTATTAAGGTTTAGGGATTGGTCGATTCCGGAAAAATTGATTTCGTGTACGGGGCGGACTTCAAACAGCAGGTGCGCGTAACATCTTTCTGAGGCGGGGAGCTGCGTAATCGATAAATGCCCGGACTTTGGAGAGATCTACCCTTCCGTCGGGCACGACCAGGTGGACGGGCAGGGGCTCCGGCTCTGCGCTCTTGAGTAATATCTGTAACCGGCCCTTCTGAATTTCTTCTTCAATTTGATAGGACAGCACACGGATAATGCCGCGTCCGTCAGCAGCGCTGCGAACCAAGGCTTCAATGGAGTTGACGCTCAGGCGTGGCTTCAGTCGCACATTGCGGTGGGCTTTTGTTCCGGACCTTGGCGGGAAGGTCCAGACTTCACCATGCCCGAGCTCGAAGTTCGAGATGCAGTTATGAGCTGCCAGGTCGGGTGGCTTTCGAATTGCGGGCCTATCTTTCAGATAGGATGGAGAGGCGGCGACAACACGGCGGACGCTGCCGACTTTTGTCGCGATCAGTCCTGAGTTCAGAAGATACCCAATCCGCAAGGCAACATCTATGCCTTCCTCGGCCAGATTAACCTGACGATCCATGAGAAGATACCGGATGTTTACTGCCGGGTATTCTTCCAGGAATTCGTCGATCACCGGGCGCAGAATTCTTGTGCCGAATAAAACTGGTGCGGTGATTGTGAGGACGCCTCGAGGAGCGGAATGCAACCCCACCGCCGCAAGGTTCGCATCTTCCAGATCGTTCAGGATGCGGCGGCATACGATCGCATATCGCTCGCCTGCCTCACTGACGCGGACCGTTCGTGTTGTACGGTGGAGCAATTCGGTGCCAACATCCTCCTCGAGAAACGCAATCGCACGTGTCACGGCGACCGGCGAGCGGTTCAAGCGCAGGGCGGCTTTGGTCAGGTTGCCTTCGTCCAGAACGGCAACGAAGGCGCGGATGGCGTCGAGGCGATCCATTATTTCATTTCCAGAAATGAAGTATTGCGTGTTTCATCCATTATTTCAGGAAAGATCAGAGCTTATTGTTTGCTGGACCTAGATATCCCTATGAGAAATAGCATGAAACTTTATTATGGACCATTGTCCGGCCACTCACATCGTGTGCGGCTTTTCCTATCGTTGCTCGGAATGGATTATGAGCCAATCGAGCTTGACCTTCGGGCGGGTGACCACAAGGCCGCCGGATTTCTGCGCCTCAATCGTTTTGGTGAGGTGCCGGTGTTGGACGATGACGGCACCATCATCCCGGATTCAAATGCTATTCTCGTCTATCTTGCGAAGAAAATCGGTGCGACAGAATGGCTCCCTGAAGATCCCGTGACGGCCGCGAATGTTCAGCGCTGGCTTTCGGTTGCAGCAGGGAAGGTTGCTTACGGACCCTGCGCCGCACGTCTCATCACGGTGTTCGGTTATAAGATGAATGTGGAAGAAGTCGTCGAGCGATCGCATTCTCTGTTGCGTGTGATGGATGACGAGCTTCGCAACAAGGATTGGATCGCGGGTACAGTCGAACCGAGCATCGCGGACGTCGCGCTCTACAGCTATATCGATCGCGCTCCGGAAGGGAATGTCGATCTCGCCGCCTATGGCCATGTCAGGTCATGGCTTCGCCGAGTCGAAGCGCTGTCCGGATTTTTCCCCTTCCGTAAAACGAAAGCAGGCCTTGAGGCGGGGGCTTAATCGGAGGCGAGTGTCACATCCAGGTAACGACGATAAGTTCCCTCCGTAGCAGATTGGCGAAGTGCATATGCAGCGCTGCATCGGTGTTGCCGGCCGCATGAGCGTCGCGGGTAATCCGGTCACTGTCTCATCGATCAGCCTCGCGTCTTCTTTGCCGAATTGCCCTTTGTCGTATTTGGGGCCGTCGATGGACATGGCGACGTATGGGCGGCGCTTCGCGCATGCGTTCCCGTCGATCTGGGTTACCATTTCTTTGGGATAGACGTTGTAGCCGCCGGTAATGACGAGGTCCTTGCCGCGGCCGACAATCGGGAGCACGCCGTTATCGTCGAGTTTGCCTAGATCTCCCGTAATGAAGAGCCGTTGCTGCATAGCTCCGCTTCGGTTTCCTCCGGCATTCGCCAGTAACTTCTGAACACATTCGGCCCACGACCTCGGTTATGCCGACTTCACCATGCGGGAGAGCGGCGCTGGTCTGCGGGTCCGTGACGATGACGTCAATGCCACGGAGTACTGTTCGGACCGTTCCGGGCATGCGCGTTCCGGAGTAGGGGTTGGAGGCGATCATGTTGGTTTCGGTCGTGTCGTAACGCTCAAGAATGGCGTGGCCGGTGCGCTCGCTCCATCCACGGTGGGTATCGGCCAGCAGTAGAGCCGAGCCTGATACGAAGAGGCGCATGTGCGCGACCGCCTTTCTATTCAGTCAATCCTCCTGAAGCAGGCGGGTATAGAATGTAGGAACCTTCATCATCACGGTGGCTTGGGGAAGCTTCTCGCGAATGGCTGTGGGATCAAATTTCGGCATCAGGATCATCACCGCACCGGCCATCAGGATGATAGTGGTGGCGGCGAACAGGTCGTGGGTATGAAACAGCGGCAGAGCGTGGGGCAGGACGTCATATGTCGTGTAGTGCCCTGCGGTTGCCAGCGTTGCCGCGTTTGAATGGAGATTGCGATGGGTCAGCATCGCTCCCGTGGAGCGCCCGGTTGGGCCGGACGTATAACGAATGGCCGCCAAATCATCGAGGGCGTATGGGGAAGCGTCGATCTGAGTGGATGCGGTCAGGACATTGGAGGTCTGTCCTGCGAGATCAAAGGCTTCGCGACACCGGATGCGACGCCCGGCTTGCGTTTCGACAAAAATTTTGTCGGGATTCGCGCGGCGTGCGACGAAGGCCGTGTACAGATTGGCCGTTTCGCCTGCCATTATTATTTCCGCCCTGAGTTACGCTACGACCTTCTTGTTGTCCTTGCGCTCAGCGGCCGCAGGACGCAGCTTTCCGCGCACGGTGGACGATGCCGCTACGTCTCCCGCCTCTGCGAATGCCTCGTGGTTCTCCTCGATGCTCTTAAGATCGTAGAGATAGTTGACCATCAGCCCATAGGACTGGCGAATGCCGTTCGCCGATGTGTCGCCAAAAGGATTGAGACGCTCGAGCCTTGCACCATTGCCGAGATGGAACCGGGCTACCGGATCAATCGGCTTCTGGTGATCGTTCTTCTCCAGCAGGAAATATTGTGCGGCCGCACCATCCAGTGTGGTGGCAAGACGTGCACGCTCCTGATCGTTATGGATTCCACCGCCTTCCCGCAGACTCTTCAGCGCGTCTGTATCGGCTGGCGTCAACCATGCCGGAGTGGCGCTAGGTTGCCGGTCAAGCCATTTGGCAAAGCCGGGGGCGGGGGACAATGTCACGAATGTGCGGAGATTTGGTAACTCGCGTCGAAGATCCTCAACCACTTGCTTGATGAGGAAGTTACCGAACGACACGCCACGCAAGCCGTCCTGACAGTTTGAGATAGAATAGAACACCGCGGTATCAGCCTCCGCGGCGCTGATAGCCTGGCGATCCGGTGCAAGCAGTGGTGCGATACTGTCAGGCATGTCGCGCGTCAACGCGACCTCGACGAATATCAGGGGTTCGTCTGTCATCTGAGGATGGAAGAAGGCAAACAGCCTGCGGTCTTCCGGCTCGATCCGCCGCCGCAATTCGGTCCAATCATCGATAGCGTGCACCGCTTCGTAACGAATGATTTTTTCCAGAATGTTGGCGGAAGTGGACCAGTCGATCCGCCTCAACACCAGAAAGCCTCGGTTGAACCAGGACGAAAACAGATGCACGAAATCGGCGTCGAGAACGTCGAGTTCGGGATGCGCCTTGTGATGAGCGAAAATTTCATCGCGCATCGAAACCAGTCTGCGGGTGCCGCCCGGCGCGAGATTGAGGCGGCGAATAAGCTCCTGGCGGCGAGGTTCGGCTGCTGCATGAACAGCGCGGAGTGCGATTTCCGAAGGTTGTTCTTTCCATGCCGCTACCGCAATTTCAAACTGCGGGATCGATGGGCCGAAATCAGTGACGAGATCAAGCAGGAAACGCCTTTTATGCTCGCTGTCACTCTGGCTCCAGATGTTCAGAATCTGGTCGGCGAGCGCCACGCCGGACGCTTCGCCACGCCGAGAGAGTAGGGCATGGCACAGATCGCGAATGTCGGGCTGATGTCCTAACAGCGGAACCCGTCGGCTTCCCGGAAACAGCGCGCGCCCTCGATCCGCAATCTGGCTGAGCAGATCGGCGAAGAAGGTCTCACGCATCAAGACTCCCTCCGTTGCCGTTTCGGAAGGAGGCATCGTTCGACGCGCAGCTTTCATCCGTTTCGGAAGCGGTCGGAGTGTCGGCGATGTCCAGGAAGGTGGCAGGCGTCAACCGCTTGCGATTGATGGTGAGATCGAAAACATCGAAGCGATTGTAATAGCCGACGACATCGTGGAACTGCTTCGGTTCGATGCAGCGGGTCAGATCGAACTCGGCGTAGGCGATACCTTCCTGATCCTGCAATAGGTCTCCGACAGTTTCGCCGGTTGGGTCGACGAAGAAGCTTGCAGCGCGCTGCGTACGGTCGATGACCTCGACCACGGACGGGTCGCGTGCGATGAGGAAATCGCGCATCGCGGCATCCATGTAGCCAGCGCTTACGATGCCATAGGCTTTGGCCTCGAAGGAGTGCGCGCTGGCACGAATCCGGTTGGCTGCAACATTGTTGAAATTGCCGCCTGTGCTCGGCCGGCGGGTCGGCCACATCGGTGGCCAGCTTGAAATGTGGATCTGTTCGGCTTGGGCCATCAATGTATAGCGCGCAAGCGGATTGGTGTTCTCGCCGCAGATCAGGTTGCCGATTCGCCCGATCGGCGTCGAGGAGACCCTAAGACCAGCGCCGTCACCTCCCGCCCATACTAGCTTTTCGTAGAAAGTGGGGACAAGTTTGCGATGATGATTGAGGATATCACCGTTGCTACCGATCAGAATATTGCTGTTCCAGATTGCGCCGACGCTAGCGTTCGAACTTTCGCTGATGCCCATTGAGACGATCACGCCGAGTGCGCGGGCCTCGCGGCGCAGCGCCGCGACTTCAGGTCCATGTAACGATACGGACTGCTCAGCCATCAACGTGAATAGGTCGTGATTGTCGATTGGCGCCCACAGAGCAGCCCAGACCGGAAATGCCGGAATGTAGGTTTCGGGAAATGCGACAAGCTCTGCGCCCGCATTCGCCGCTTCTCTTAGGATCGAAATCGCTTTCGCCGTGGTGGCGGTACGATCGAGAAAGATTGGGGCGGCATGAACCGCAGCAACTTTCACAAGCGACGACATGATCCAAACCTCGTCTTTTATTTTATAGAATGTTCGAGGTTAGCACGTCTCTTCAAGAGCGATGATGCCAAATCTTGCAAGACGTGTTGCAAGCATCTTGGTATCAGCGAAGACGTTTCGTTCGGTTACATGCAATTGTGGTGCGTGCGAGGTGCGAAGGACCACGGATGCAATGTCTTCGCGGCATCATCGACCGTCATTCTCGGCTCATTTTAATATTGTTTCTTGATGAATTAGGACGTGGCACGGAGCGTTCTGGCTGGTGCAACGGCGAAGCGGATGTTTCTGCCGCGACATATCGTCCTGATCGGACGAGAGTCTTTATCAACGCTCATTGAGCCATACGGCAGCGCAAATTTTGCAGCGCGACAATTCCTGGTTGGGTAACCAGAATAGGAATGAATTGCCGATAATTGCCTATTCAGCGGCTTTCAGGAGCAGTTTGCACATCGGGCCTATTGTTGTGATTGTCCATTGTGCAGCTGCACACAAATACGACAGATCATTTGCGCAAAGGCACTTGCACGTTTTCTTGCTTCCGTCGAAAGGTAAGTGTTGCAAACTTGTTGGAGGCGGGCGGCAAGCTTCCTTGCCTTGCAAGAACGATAATTTGGGCGGAGCGCATGGATCTTGTCATTGCCTTGACAATTAACGGCATGGTGTGGGGATTGATTGTCGCGCTGATTTCGCTCGGTCTCTCGATCATTTTTGGTCTCCTCGACATTATCAACGTGGCGCATGGCGACTTCTTTATGGTCGGCACGGTGTTGGTGCTGGTCATTGCAGGGACAACAGGCTTCTGGGTCGCGCTTGTCCTGGTGCCCCTCATCGGCCTCGCACTAGGCCTCGTCATTGAGCGTCTTGTGATCCGGCCAACCATCAGCGCTGCATCGTTGACCATCGTCACGACATTCGGACTGTCGATGATTCTGCAGGAAGCTGTACGCGCGACCTTCGGCGCGCAAGCCCGCCGCATGGCCGCGCCAATCCCTGGCACCATTCCACTGTTCGGTTTGGAGTATGACGTTTATCGGCTGTTTGCAGCCGTGTTCGCCATGCTGTGCATCGTCGCATTCTTTCTGTTTTTGTCTCGCACAAGGCTCGGCACATGGATACGCGCGGTGCGCCACGATCGCGAAACGGCAACAGCGCTCGGCATTCCAGTTACGCGTGTCTGCGCTTTCACCTTTGGTCTCGGCACCGCAATGGCGCTTCTGGGAGGGGCGATTGCGGCGCCCATCACCACTGTCGAATTTCGTACCGGTGTCGATATCCTTCCGGTCAGCTTCATGGCCGTCGTGATTGGTGGCCTTGGGAATCTCAAGGGAACTGTCGCGGCAGCAATCTTGCTCGCTGTACTTGAGGGACTCGTGTCCAGTTTCGCCGATCCGACATTGGCCCGGATCACGTCTCTTGCCGTGATGAGCGGTGTTCTTCTGCTCAAGCCGAAAGGTCTGTTTGCGGGAGCATCACGATGATGGCCAGCCGTATCAAATGGGCGGGTGTTGCCATCATAGCCGCCGCGCTGGCTTGTGCTCCTTTGATTCTTGAGCAGACCGGTAACCTGTTCTGGATCAATATTGTCGCAGAGATCATGATCTGGTCGCTGCTTGCCGCAAGCGTGAATCTGCTGCTGGGTTATGTCGGTTTGCTGTCGTTCGGTCAGGCACTTTATTTCGGTTTTGGCATGTATGGCGTGGCGATCGGCGTCAGTCATTTTGGTCTCGGCCTGTGGCCTGCTTTCTTCCTGGGGGTCGGAGCCGCAAGCGCGATGGCAGCTATTTCGGGGGCGGTGGCCGTTCGCCTGACATGGCACTATTTCGCGATTATCACGGTGGTATTTTCGTTGATCTTCTATTTTGTTGCGATGTCGGCGAAGTCGATCACCGGAGGCGACGATGGTTTGTCCTTCAGCGCACCCGCTCTGTGGGAGGCTGCGGGACTGTCGCTGACAGACCGCGTGACGCAGTTCTATTTCATCTATGTCATCGTTTTCGCCTGCTTCGCGGTGTTCGCGCTGTTGGTTGCGAGTCCGCTTGGGATGCGGTTCACGGCGGTGCGCGATAACGAAAACCGGGCTTCGTTAATCGGCATCAACGTCTACCTGACACGTTGGATCGCTTTCGTGATCGCCGGATTTCTTGCGGGCGTCGGCGGAGCGCTGTTTGCGTTGTTTGGTCGTTATGCGTCGGCCTCCTATATGTTTTACCATGTGTCCGGCGAAGCCGTGGTGTGGAGCATCGTTGGCGGCACTGGAACGTTGCTCGGGCCGCTTGTTGGCACGGCGCTGCTGATCCTGTTCCGCGAGGTCATTTCCGGAGTGTGGGAGAATTATCTCATCGCAGTCGGCGCGCTCGTCATTCTTGTCGTGATGTTCGCGCCGCGTGGCATTGTCGGAATCTTTGACGATTTGATCAGCCGGCACGAACGCAAAGAAGAGCGGACGGAATCCGATATCGAACCCTTGGCACAGGCGGACTGAGCGGCATGGAAACGGCGCTCGAAATCCAGGGTTTAACCAAGCGTTTTGGCGGTCTCGTCGCGGTCGACAATATCGATATCCGCTTTCCGAAAGGCATCCTCAACGCGGTGATCGGCCCGAACGGCGCGGGCAAGACCACGCTCTTCAATCTTGTGACCGGCATGTTGCCGGCTACGTCCGGCCACGTATTCTTTCAGGGCGAGGATATGATCGGCAAGCCTCCACATCAGGTCGTTGCGCGCGGCTTGTCTCGCACGCTGCAGATCAAGAGCGTGTTCGGTGGCATGTCGGTGAGAGACAACATTCGGATCGCAGTCTTTGCCAATGAGGGCGTATCGAATCCACTCCGTCCGGCGCGGGGCTATCGCGGTATCAGCCGGCGCGTTGACGAGATCCTGCAGGAGACGGGGCTCAATCGTCTCGCTTCTGCGAATGCCGGAGCGTTGTCTTATGGCGACGTGGCGCTTCTCGAAATCGCGCTCGCGCTCGCCAACAGGCCCAGGCTTTTGCTGTTGGACGAGCCAATCTGCGGCATGAGCCCGAGCGAGACGGAACGAACAGTCGAGCACATCACCAAGCTTGCGCGCACTATCGACGTCATCCTCATCGAGCACGACATGGAAGTGGTTTTCAAGATCGCGGATCTCATCACCGTGATGGCGCAGGGGCGCCTTCTGGTGCAGGGCACGCCGGATGAAGTGGCCAGGGACGATAAGGTTCAGGAAGTCTATCTCGGCACTCCGGAGGACTCTGAATGAAACCGGTTCTGGATGTCGTCAATCTTACCGCTTCGATCGGGCGCATTCCGGTTCTGCGCGGCGTTCAGTTGCACGTTCAGCCGGGCGAGACTGTTGCGCTGCTCGGGCGTAATGGCGTCGGCAAGACCTCGACGCTGCGAGCGATCCTGGGCCTGCTTCCGCGCAAAAACGGCCATGTGCATTTCAATGGCGACGATCTTGCACGACTGCCCACGCACCGCGTCAGTAGCCAAGGCATCGGCTACGTGCCGCAAGGGCGTGGTATTTTTCCCCATTTGACGGTTGAGGAGAATCTGTTTCTCGGATTACGCGAGCGGCCGGACCTCGCCATTCTCGATTATATTTATGGCCGATTCTCTCGCCTTCTCGAGCGACGATACCAGAGTGCTGGTACGCTTTCTGGCGGCGAGCAACAAATCCTTGCGCTCGGACGCTGCCTGATGCGTTCTCCCAAGCTGATCCTGCTCGATGAGCCGACCGAGGGTATTATGCCCAAGCTTGTCAATGAAATTCGGCGCGAGATTTCCACTATCGCGAGTCGCGGCGTCGCCGTGCTTTTGGTTGAGCAGAATCTGCGCACCGCGCTGAAGCTCGCGAGCCGGATTTATCTGATGGAAAAAGGCATTGTCGTCCATGAGGCGACACCGGATCAGCTTTCCGCCGATCCTTCGGCTGTTCACCGCTATCTTGGCGTATCGATCTGAAGCGAAAAGGTATGGAGAATGTCATGAGCAAATACAGACTGAGCCGGAGAAGTTTTCTGTCCCATGCCTTGTCTGGAGGTGCAGCAGCGGGAACAGCCTATCTTGGCCTGACGCGCGATCTTTATGCCCGCGACGGCGGTCCAATCATTCTTGGAAATCACTGCGAGCTTACTGGCGGCTTTGCATCGTGGGGGTACTGGCACGACAAGGCAGCGAAGGCCGCGGTGGCGCTCGTCAACGAGCAGGGCGGTATCGCTGGCCGTAAAGTCGAGCTCGTCACGGAAGATACGGAATCGAACCCCGCAATCGGTACCCGTAAGCTGCGCTCGCTGATCGAGCGTAGCGGTGCAAACTTTATCGTGGGCTCGGTTCATTCCGGCGTAATGCTATCGGCTATTCCTGTCGCGACCGAACTCAAGACCGTCTATTTCTCGGCGGGTGAAGCGACCGAGGCGACGGGCTCCAAAGGCAGCCGTTATTCTTTCCGAACCGGCACCGACACCTATGCGCTGGCGGCGGCGGGTGCGCCATGGGCTTTTGAGAATCTCGGCAAGAACTGGACGATCATCTCGCCGGACTATGCTTGGGGTCACAGCCACTATCAGGAGCACAAGGTGATCATCGAAAAGCTTGGTGGCAAGGTCAACGATCCGATCTTCGTGCCGCTCGATGCCAAGGATATGGTGCCTTATCTCGCCAAGATCCCGCAGGACACGCAGGTTCTGTTTTCGGTGTTCTTCGGCGCGCAGTCGGTTGCCTTTTATACTCAGGCCAAGTCGATGGGCCTGGAAAAGACCATGAAAATGTATTCGATCTGCGGAACGATGGAAGCAATCGCGCCGGATGACCTTCAGGGTGCGGGCGAGGGTGTTTATATCGTCGAGAACTTCCCGCGCGTGCTCAAATATAAGGATGACGAATTTCATCGCGAGCATAACAAGCGAATGGGAATCGACGATGTCGACGCGCGCGAGACAAACTCGAAGCGGGTGATGGCCAAGAGTCATGCCTGGCAGTCGTGGGAAAACGTTTTCGCGATCAAGCAGGCGATCGAGGCTTCTGGCTGGAAGACGAAGAAGGACGATAAATTGGTGATCGAGGCGCTGGAGGGCGCCAAGCTCGCCAATTCCCTTGGCCACCCGCAGGGCGAGAAGCTGCTGCGCCGTGAGGATCATTCCGGCATGGTGGATTGTTATATTTCTCGTGTCGAGAACGGTAAGCTTGAAGTGAAGAAGAAGGTGACGAAGGAGGAGATGATCAAGGCTCTTCCGCCGCGCTACGACTTCACTAAGACAACTATCTGATGCTGGCGGGCATTGCGGGCGTCGATCGCCTGCGATGCCCGTGGCGCTTTCGAGTGAAGTGAAAAGTCAACTCGCGTGACGAAAACGCGCCAAACAACAGGTAGGGTCTTGGCTCTGATCTCATCAGAGCCAAGACTTTAGAGTTCGTTCATGTAGGCAGTGTCGCGCTGGAACACCTCACCGAGATGCCGGATCACCGAGCGTACACGCGCCAGGAATTCTAGATCCTCGTGCACCGATAGATAGATATCGCGATGTACTTGCACCGTGTCAGCGAGGATCGGTACCAGAGCTGGATTTCGCTTTGCGGAAAACAGCGGGAGTAGACCGATGCCTGCCCCGGCAGCAATTGCATTCTGCTGAGCGTGCATACTGGACGAGCGGAACGAAACGGTGAGTGGGTCGACTACATCCAGCAGCCAGCGCACCGGTTGGATCGCGACCAAGTCCTCGACATAGTCGACGAAGGTGTGATGGATCAGCTCGAAGTGATCCTTCGGCATCCCGTTGCGGCTGATATAGCCGGAACTGGCATAGAGGGCGAGACGGAAGGTGCCGAGCTTCTTGACGACGAGGCGCTGGCCCGTTGGCGGAATGAAGCTAATGAAGATGTCGGCCTCGCGCTTGGTCAGGCTGACGATGTGACGCTCAGTCACCAATTCTGCCACAATTCCAGGCTGATGCTTAGTCAACTCGACCAAGCGTTCCGCGAGGAAGAAAGCACCGATCCCTTCCATGGTGACAACTCGGACGCGGCCGTTCGCTGCCATGTTTTCGGCGCCAAGCGCCTGTGGTACGTTGCCGATCTCCTGCTCGATCCGTTCAGCGACAAGGAACAGGCGATGGCCTTGTTCAGTCAGGACGAAGCCGTCCGGTTTACGGTCAAAAAGCTTGACCGACAGGTTCTTCTCGAGTTCGGAAATCCGTCGGCTGACCGTGGTGTGGTCCACTCGCAACCGTCGCGCTGCTGGAGCGAGTCGATTTTGCCGCGCCAATTCGAGGAAAAAGACTAGGTCGTTCCAATTGAACATATCAATAAGCTGTCGTGATTTCAGGACTAGATGGTAGCGATCCATGGCTCGGCGCAATTATGAGACATGCAGCGTTTTGGCTATGGCTGCTCACAAACGGCCTCGTAAGGTGCCTTTGTAATGGTAACCTCAACGGAGAAGTTCGCGAGCGCTAATAATCGCGGATAGCCTCTACAAGCGACGTATGCACCGACCTCGGCTCTGAGACGGTCCATTTGATAATACATGTAAAATGGAATTCGTGTTGTTCTCGTAAATACAAAGCATATTTTACAAACACGACGCTACCCCGGCACTATTTGTTTCTAGATAATTGAGGCTCCCTCGGAATTAGGTAAATCTGAACTTAGATTTTCCACTTTTGATCCCTTGGTCGGGTGGAGAGAATTCCATGAAGGCATCCAAGTTTACGGAGGCACAGTGTCGTGCCGTTCTGGTCGGTTCCTAAGTTATATTGATATTTCAATAATATAAGAGTTCGCAGTTTTGTTCTGGATGGCGCACCACATTCTCGTCCATCAACGTCTGACGATGAACGATAGATCGAAGATGCTCTTTATTTAGCAAGGCTTTTGTCCGGGGTCGTCCAGGGCAGTCCATTGGTATCCGACGAATCTCACGGTAACCAGGACGGCCACAACTTCTCATCGACGGCCATGACAGAATTTTCCGGGTCTGCAATGAGATGTGACCGAATGTGAGCATCAGCGGCGGGTCGTGTTTTCGGTAACGATCGGCCGCTCAGCTTGGCATTTATTGAGTCCTGATGGCGCGTGACGGTATGCTCAGGCCTATCCCTCATCAGATTACCGCGCCAATGAATTGCCAATCTGGTTGCACCGATACAACTGGCACCGGTCTCATTGCGGTATAAAACATCAGACACCAATCAGCGGATCCGGCCTGTCCGAGAACGACCTGTTGAGGCTCCACACGTGTTTCGTTTCAATACCCTGTCATCTCCAGATAGCCGACGCCCGCGTGGCTGCCGCTACATGCAATCGGTCCTTCCCAATAGGGAAAGCGGGTGCCCATCCAGCTTTGTGCGTTGAGCGGGACGCAGTCGATCCCGAGCCCGCGTTCCTCAATGGCGATGTGCCACTGCGTTGGCAGCCTGCGATTGCCGATGTCAGTTGTCGCCGTCGGCCTCATGACAATCGCCGCAGGCGGCAGTTGGGTCGAATGTCCATCGCGGTCGATCCAGTTGCCGGCGAAATAGTTCTGGCCGTCGGTCTGACGCAACCGGAACAGCATGACTTTCTCGCCGGAGCGCAGGTGCAGCGAGAACCAGTCCCATCCGGTCTGGTTGGAAGCCAGCGGCTGGCTCGACCATTCGCGATCCATCCAGGCCTGTCCGCTGACCGGGATCGGCTTGTCCCCGAGCGTGATCTGGCCCCGGGCTTTGTAATACGGCTGGCTGAAATAATACGACGCCTGGCCACGCTCGGATTTCCGGCTGTAGCCGCCGTCGCCTTGCAGCACCAGCGGCTGTGCGGCATCGAGGCGCAGCGCGTAGCTGAAATCCTCGCCCTGCGCGGTCAATTGCAGCGCGGCGATGGTCGCATCGCTCATCGATGCGATCGCCGCCATGTCCCAGGTGTCGATCCAGGCGTGGAACGGCGCGGCCTCGACGCCGGCCTGTCCAGTGCCGCCGCGCGCGAACGTCTCGGCGAAGCGGTGCGTCGCCGCGCTGGTGACCGCCGCATGGCCCATCCAGATCTGCTGGCTGGCCCAACCCTCCCGTTGCGGTGGCGGCGCCAATGCCTGCCGGAACAGCGTCCACTGCGCGCCATAGGCCGCGCCGCCTGAATCGACGAGGTTAGCGGTGAGGTACCACCATTCGATCCGGAATGCCGGATGCGCGCCGAAGTCGGCGGGAAAGACCAGTTGCCGGCCGGGGACGACAGGCGCGAAACCCGTTGCATCGTTGCCAAGTCCAGCAAAGCCTTGCGCAAAAGCGGTTGTCCCGCCGAGTCCGAATAACGCAAGACCGCTACCAAAAGCCCGTCGCGTGAGGTGGCGCTCAGCGCTCATCGGCGAAAATCCTGATGAGCTTCGCCGGCTGCATGCGTGCCAGCTTGAGCACCGGCAGCAGCGTCGCGCATAGCGCCGCCAGCATGGCGACACCGAGCAGCGTCAGCAATTGCATCGGGAAGACATGAAACGGCAGTCGCCACCCGAAGGCCTTGACGTTGACCACGGCGATCAGACACCACGCCACGGCGAGGCCGAGCGGCAACGCCAGCAACGCGGTCAGCAACGCCACCGCCATGGTCTTCATCAGTTCGAGGCCGGCGAGATTGCGGCGCGTCAGTCCGATCGCCCACAGCGGCGCGAGTTGCGGCAAACGCGCGTTGCCCAATGTCAGCAGGCTGGTCAGCAGCGCGACGCCGGCAACACCCAGCGTGAAGGCGTTCAGTGCCTTTGTGACGGCAAAAGTGCGTTTGAAAACGCGTCGGGACTCGGCCTTGACGGTCGCCTGGTCAGCAAGCTGCCGGCTGTCGAGATCGAACGTCGTTCGCAGCGCGCGAATGACTTCGGCGACATGCGCCGGCGCGACGCGCAGCCCGAAGCGGGTTTGCGGTGTCGCGGGAAAGTGCCGGATCAGAGCGTTGATGTTGACCGCGAACTGTCCTTTCGGATTGCCATAGTCGGCGTAGATGCCGACCACGTCCAGTGACCATGGCCCGAGTGGTGTCGGCGCTTGCAGGCGACCGCCGACGTCAAGCTTGAGCCGACGCGCCAGCTGTTCGCTCACCAGCGCCGCATCGCCGGCGCGCAAGCGATCCCACACATTCGCGCTGGCGAGCAGCAGCGGCCAGCGTTCGCGATAGGTGGCGTGGTCGGCGAGGCCCATGATCTCGACCGGTGCGCCGTCGATCTGCACCTCGGCGCGTCCGCTCGGCAGCACCGCCTCGACGTCGGCGCGCCGGCCGAGCCATGCCTTGATATCGGCGGCCTGCGCATCGGTCGTCGCATTGAGGTAGATATCGGCCACGAGCCGGCCGTCGAGCCAGCGCAGGAAGGTGACCCTGAAACTTTCCACCATGGTGCCGACGCCGACATTGACCGCGAGCGCGAGCAGCAGCGCCATCAACGCCAGTGACAGGCCGGGTAGCTGCTGGCGGCTGTCGGCCCATGACCAGTTGACGAGCGGTCCGCGCGCTCGGCGTGCGCCAAACGACAGAACGGCATCGAGCACCACCGGCAGAGCCAGCGCGGCGCCGAGCATCAGCGCGGCCAGCACCGCAAACCCCGATATCAGCGAATCGCCGAGCCAGAAGAATCCCGCGGACGCAGCGATCATCGTCAGCGCCAGTGCGCCTTGCAGCCGCAGCCAACCCCGCTGGGCTTCGTGCCATGCTGCAGGCTTCGCCGCTGCAAGAACGGGAAGGCGCGCCACCTTGAACAGGCTCGCCGCCGCTGCCGCGAGCGCGCCAATCACGCTCATGGCGAGGCCTGCGAGCCACCATTGCGGCGCGAGCGTGAGCTGTCCCGGGACGTGCGCACCATACAGCCCGCGCAGGCTAGCGACGACGTCGGGCAACAATGCCGCCGCAATCAGGTAGCCGCCGACCAGCCCGATCAGTCCGGCGACGAGTGCGATTACGACCAACTCGGCCACCAGCGCGGTGTTGAGCATGCGCGACGAGGCGCCGCAGGCGCGCAAGGTGCGCAATGTCGGCAGCCGCTGCTCGAAGGTGAGGCCGATCGCCGAATTGACGATGAAGAGGCCGACCAGAAACGACAGCAATCCGAACGCGGTCAGGTTGAGATGGAAGCTGTCGGTCAGGCGGGCGAGGTCGCTCTCGGCGTCGGGGGCCATGAACTGGAGCCGATCGCCGACGATTGATGCCAGCGCTGTGCGCGGGCCCTGAGCCTGCCGCCCGACCAGCAGCTGCGAGACCTGATCCGGCTTGTTGAGCGCGCGTTGCGCGGCGCCGATGTCCATCACCAGCACGCCGGGCGCGAGTTGCGGCTGCAGCTTGAGCGGCGGCAGGACGATGGCATCATTGAGCGTCGGCGACGCACCTTCGCGCAGGCCAAGCTCCCTGAGCGTCTCGGGCGCCACCAGCGTCTGACCGGGCGGCGCGATGAAGGACGGCAGTTCGCTCTTGCCGATCATCGAAATCGCGGCGGTTTCCGGCGGCAGCGTCACCGGATCGATGCCGAGCAGGCGAAACGAACGGCCGCCGATCTGGACGCGCTCCTCGATCATCGGCGACACCGGCCACCCGGCGCGTCGAAGCGCGACGAACAGCTGCTGCGGGAATGTCGCGTGCGCCGGATCGATCAGCATGGCCGAGCGCGCACCGCCGAACATCGCCGCGGCGCGGTCATAACTGGCGCGTGCCTGCTGGTTGAGCGCTTGCACGCCGCTCCACAGCGCGGTCGCGGCCACAAGGCCGGTCATGAGCGTGATGAACTGCATCGGATGCCGTCGCCAGTGGCTGAGCAGCACGGCGAGAATCCACAGCGCGCGGCTCATGCGATGCGTCCGGCGTGCAGATGCGCCTGGCGGTCCAGGGTCGCGGCGAGACGCAGCGAATGCGTCACCATCAAAAAGCCGCAGCCACTCCGCGCAACCAGTTCGCGGGTCAGGCGCAGCACATTGTCGGCGGTGGCTTCATCAAGGTTGCCGGTCGGCTCGTCCGCCAGCAGCAGCGCCGGCTTCACCGCGAGCGCCCGCCCGATGGCGACGCGCTGTTGCTGGCCGCCGGAAAGCTGTTCAGGATAGCGAGCCAGCGTTGCGCCGAGCCCGAGCCGTTCGATCAGTTCGGCCAGCCAGACCGGGTCGTGACGACCAGCGAGGCGCGCCTGCAAGGCGATGTTGTCGGCCACGCTCAGGCTGGGCACCAGATTGAACTGCTGGAAGATCAGGCCGAGCTGATGCCGCCGTATCGCCGCCCGCGCGACGTCGGATAGCCCCGAAACCGGCGCGTCGCCGACCCAGACCTCGCCGCTGTCGGCATCGTCGAGCCCGGCGATCAGATGCAGCAGCGTGCTCTTGCCGCTGCCGGATTCGCCGGTGAGCGCGACGCTTTCGCCGGCCGCGACGTGGAGGTTTACACCGCGCAGCACGGTAAGAACGTCCTGCGCCGAACGATAGGTCTTGGTAAGATTGACAACTTTCAGCATCGGATGACGCAGCGCATGCCTCCGTTCTTCAGCGTGGAGCAAGCACAGAAATGCCCGTGTTCCGGTTCTAACATTCGCATCACTTTGCGAATTGCGATATCACATGCTGCCATGATTGCGCCAGCCACAGGAGAAGGCTGGCCAGAGCGCTCCGCCATCAAGGCCATCGAACCTGATGCTGTAACTGGCGTAGCCAACTGCGATTGGCAGGATATGCTCCGCGTAACGATTTCCGAACGAGCGGTTGCTTCGTTTCTCGCATGGACCTGTGACAGGTGTTTGCAACCAATCTTCGTCGGCTACGAAATACCAAGGGACTTTCGCAGGACGGTCTCGCGAGTCTGTACATTCCCACAATCGTCGGTTTCAGGAGGGGTGAGCTGCAAGAAAACGGTTTGATTTGAGGACGCGATCTCGATCCCTTCCTCCTGGAAGCGGATTTTTACACGCCGGTTAAACTCACGCTGCACTGGCCAGCGACCTGAATCCGTGCAACGAATCTGTCCAACGAGAGTTGCCATCTCTCCGTTGACCTTGTCCACGCCCCACAATTCAAGATCGCTCCGAATCCGTGGCTTGAATTCATCCTCGCTGCGCATCTGCGCAACGATCTCCTTGAGAATTGTGCCAACTCTGTCGGTATCCTCCTTGTAGGACACGCTGACAGATACTGCCGCATTGCCGAGGCCGCGGCTTGAATTGGTGATCGTGGTGACGGCGCTGAACGGCACGATATGGACCGCGCCATCGTCCGCGCGAAGCCGGATCGTGCGGATGGAAACATTCTCGACGGTGCCGGAGAGCCCCGACAGCTTGACGTAGTCGCCAACCTGCACGGTGCTTTCCATCAACAGGAAAAGGCCGGTGATGACGTCCTGTACCAGTTTCTGCGAGCCAAAGCCGATCGCGATGCCGATAATGCCGGCACCTGCCAGTAGTGGCGCTACGTTGACGCCAATCTCACTGAGAGCTGTCAGCGCCACGATCGCAATGATCACAGTGAGCAATGTCGTGCGAAGCATCGGCTGGAAGGTCCGGAGGCGCGCGGCGCGGGCATAGTGACCATTTCGTGTCAGGGATGAGAGCTGACGATCCATCAGGGCATTGCTGCCTTCCCAGACCACTGCGGCAATCAATGCAGCGATAGCAACGGTTACGATCGCTGAGACGACACGGCTGCCGATCTGGCCGCCATAAAACCAGACAATCGCATTGACGCCCCAGACTTCGAGCAAGGCGATGAAGCCGATTGTTGTCACGATTGCAGTAACCACACGGCGCAGCAGGGGGAGATAGCGATTTGCCCGTGCTTCCAGTCCGGGGAAGCGTTGCAGGATCTCCGGCTTGATGCGGAAGCCGCGGTCGATCAATCCCAGCGCGACCATCGATACGACCCGCATACCCAGCAGCACGACAATGGTGCCGACGAAGTATTGCAGCAGCAAAGAATATCCGTTCTGGATGTTCAGCGCCCAAACCGTCCATAACGCCAGGTCCAGCGCGATGGCCAGAACATGCCACACCTTGGCAAAGCGGTTGCGGAACATGCTCATGACGCCGACAGTACCCGCAGGGGCTCGCAGGATACCGGCTACCGGTCGGCGGCATTGCAGGATGATCACGACGACAAACAGATGAACGACGAGCATCACAAGCCGGATCAGGGCCAGATAGGCGGAGTAATAAAGACCAAGCAACAGTGCAATATTGGCGGCCACGATGCCGGTGGCACCGACGACTACGAGGCGACGGGTCCATATTTCGATATAGGCTGCAATTTCCGCCCGGACGGGAAACAGGCTGAGCGGCCCGAACAGGGCACGCATCACACAGATGATTGCGCGCGCGATCAGATAGCCGTTCACTACAGCGATGATAGCCAGCCGGGCGACGCCAACGTCGCCGATATCGGTGCCAAGCAGCAGCGCCACCGTTCCGGCAAACGCGACCACCGGCAAGAGCTCGAGCACCAATCGCCCGATCGCAAAGGGAAGGCGTAGGAGTGACTGCCAAACCCGGGTCAGGTTGCGATGCTGGTGCCGGAAATCCGGAGCGTCGGTGACGTCTGCGGTGGAGGAGGGTGGATCAATGCGGTCGAGAACGGTGACAGGTGCGCGGGCAGCGAATGGGACGCGGGCATCGAGCGCCGCCAGCGGACGCCGCAACAGCCAGACTGCGAGCCATTCGGCCGCCAGCGCGCCTCCGAACACAACGGCCAGCTTCCAAGCGATATCGAGCAACAGTTGATATGTCGCCGGATTATCCGCACTGTTGCGGATCCATTGCCATAGAGTCGAAAAACGAGTCACCGACTGTGCCGCCACGGCTATTTGATGTGCCGTATCGGTGAATTGCTCGGAGATGGTCAACAGAAGCTGGGCGCCGAGACTATCGGCGGTGAGCGGAACGGTGGGTTTGCTTTCAGGCGGCGGTGCTGGCGTCGCGTTGGCGATCGCGCGCAATGTCTCGATCATCTCCTTGCGCTTGGCATCGTCCTGCAATGTCGCGAGAGCGGCCTTGGCTTGTTCGGGCGTTAATGTGCTTGCGGCAGGGGCAGGCGCGCCAGTCTTGTTCTGCGCGAAGGCGGACGACGCCGGGCCGGATATCACGGCGGTTGCGATCAACAGGCCAACAAAAGCGAAGTGCCGCAGCGATTTCAGTGCCAACGTTTTTCCTCTGATAATGTACGAATCCGCCCCTCTTTTCGCCTCCTTGATGTGTCAAAAGTTTGCCTCAGAGACGACGATGTACTGACAATTTTCTTGCCATGATTCTTGCTTGTGCTGAGGTTAGGCACGAAGCCGAATGCTTCGTCGCAGGATGGTCGCCGTTCTGCGTCTCGTATATGAAGCGGAGGTTAGCCGGAACTATTTAAGTTAGCTCGAGAAGGGTGGCTTCTATCCGAGCCCTAAGATTTTAGGCGAGCTTACGACGGTGCTTCAGGTCGAGCCCGCCGAGCTATTAAAATTACCGGCGGCACAAAGCCAAGCGCGGTGAGCGAAAGCGGTTGCCAGATCGATGATCACGCGCAAAGATCATTGCATAGAGAGCAACCGGCATGCCGCACAGTGGTGTTAATTCAGGCATTGTTTGCAATTGTTCGCCTGTAATCACCAGCGGCCTTTAAATTTGTTGGCTCTTTTCAAAATTGCACAGAGATTATTAAATTCGATCAATTGGATGGCTGTATAGTGAGGCGCCGCCGCTGCATTATTGCACCATCGGTGGTGTCCGGCCCACTCTGATAGCGGCCTTAAAGGCACCATCTCCCTGTCGATGAATAGCGAGAAACTTTAAGCACATTTGAATTCTGGGGATCGTATATCCACCCTCGTCCTTGATGCGGGCGCGATTACCGAACCTTAAGCCTTGTTAAAGAATCTCCAGGCCAGTGTTTGGTCTGGTGAAATGCGATGAAACAATGGACGGGACTTGTCGTTGCCGGACTGCTGCTTGTTGGCCTGCCGATGGGTTATATGGCAGCCGAAGGGGCGCAGGATCCCGATGCCGTTCGGGCCAACTATCGCCGGCCTGCGGCAATCCCTTTTCCTGACGATGATCCCTACACCAAGGCCAAAGCCGATTTAGGGAAAATGCTGTTTTTCGATCCGCAGCTGTCCGGATCGCGCAAGCACTCATGCTCCTCGTGCCATCAGCCGGCGAAGTCATGGAGCGACGGGCTTCCGCACGCGATCGGGGAAGATCCCGCAGGCTTGAAAATCCGCACCCCAACACTGATCGATGTTGCCTTCGTGGATGTCCTGGGATGGGATGGAAAATTCCCGGACCTCGAATCGGTGGCCTTCGGGCCGCTGACCAGCCCGCAGAACATGAACATCACCGAGCGCGAACTGATGCGGCGCTTGCGTGCGGCGCCCCGCTACACCGCGGCCTTCGCCAAAGCGTTTGGCGACAAGCACATCACGCGGCGGCGGATCGAACTGGCGCTGGCGACCTACGAGCGCACCATTGTTGCAGGCGAAGCGCCGTTTGATCGGTGGATCATGGGAGATGAGAACGCAATTTCGCCGGAGGCCAAGCGTGGCTTTGCCCTGTTCAATGGCAAGGCGCAGTGTTCAAGCTGTCACAGCGGGCCTTCATTCACCGATGGATCGTTTCAGGACATCGGTTCGGCGACCGGTGACGATATCGGACGGGGCCGTCTGTTTCCGAGTTCGGAGAAACTGCAATACGCCTTCAAGACTCCGACATTGCGCGATGTCGCAGAACGCGGGCCATATATGCATGATGGATCGGTTGCGACGCTGGAAGGTGTGATTGAGCTTTATAATAAAGGCGGCATCGATCGCCCGAGTCGATCACCGTCGATCAAGCCGCTGTCGCTGACAGCGGAGGAAAAGGCGGAACTGATTGCTTTTCTCAAGACCCTCTCGGGGTCTTCGATCGAGGCGCGCTCGCCGAATCTGACGAAGTGAGATCGCCCCAAATGGGACTGATCAAGGCGGGATTGCTCAAATGAATTGGGTCGAGTGAGGCAACAGGCCTTTCAACCGTGCAATCAGGTGTAATGTTGCAGAACCGATCCCAGCAGGCCGAAGCCAGCCAGCAATAGCGTGCCGGCGCAGGTTTCCAGTATGTCACGATGTGGGATGTGCCTGTCGGCGGCGATTGCCAATGCAAAGCCGCTGAGAACGCTTGTCACACTCAACAGGGCAATCATTCCACTCTCCTGAAATCGGTCGGCCTTCAAAATGGACTTGATGCGCTTAAGTTCGATGATTCGAATTCGTAGAATTTGAAATGCTTGAAATATTCGCCTCAAGCCATTGGGCAGGCTGGCTCATTCGTCCCCTTAATAATCGTTAACCACAAAACAAGGCCGTGCCGCCTCACGCTCGCTCGGTTCTGAAAATTCAGTATAGTAAACAAACCCTTTATATAATCGCTAAAAAGCGGGCTGGTGATGATGACCTATTGTGAGCGGTTCGGCTCCACGCTCCGTTGCTCATCCTCAATGCTGTTTCGTTTCGCGCTGGTTGTCTTGTTTGGCGGCCTCGGCACTGAAACTGCGAGCGCTCATATCAAATGGTTCTGTGCATACAATGTTGCCGGACAGCCCGAGGGGCTGGAGAACGTATTGTGCCAGGATTTCGAAATCCTGGTCTTCGTCGCCCTCGTTTGGCTTTTTGCGGGTTGTTTGATCGAGCGGACATCGGTCGGTGATGCCGTTCTGCGTTCGATGGATCGGGTCACCAGCGGATTGCGGACCAATACGGAACTGATGGTTCGCGCGACCGTCTTTTTCTTTTTCGTCTCGCTATGGGCGATTGGCGGGATCATTCTGACGCCCGAATTGAAATCGACGTCAGCCATGATCGGCCCGATCCAGCTCGTGATCATTGGCTGTCTTTTGTCGCGGCGCACCTTGCCGATCTCCGCGCTCGGCATCGCCATTCTTTTCGGCATCGCCGTGCACGATTACGGCATTTTCCATCTGGCCGATTACCCGATCTTTCTCGGCATCGCCGCCTACCTCGCTCTGATCGGACTGCAGAAGAAGCTGTTCGGCATCGAGGCCATCGATGTCATGCGCTATGCGACAGCCGTCACACTGATGTGGGCTTCTGTCGAAAAATGGGCCTACCCGCAGTGGAGCTTCCCGATCTTTGTTACGCATCCTGGTATCACGTTCGGGTTCGATCAGGACTTCTACATGCGTGCGGCGGGCGTTGTTGAGTTCACGCTGGCGTTTGCCCTGCTATGGACGCCATTGGTCCGGCGTTTCGCGGCAGCCATTCTTGCTGGCATGTTCATCGCGGCCTGCTTCGAGTTCGGCAAGATCGACCTGATCGGGCATTCGGGCATCATTGCAGTACTGTTTGCGATCATTGCCGACAACCGGCGCGTCGCAGAAAACGATCGCCGCGTGCCGGTGCTTGCTCCGGCGACTTTTTGTGTCGCGTTGGCCACGACGCTTTTCGTGTATTACGCCGGGCACGCTTACTTGTTCAGCACAACAATTTTGTAGAAGCGAACGGACGCCGGACCCGAAGCCACCTATTTGACGTTCACGAGCAGCTTCATCTTGGGATGAATGGCGCACAGCACGGTGAAATTGCCCGCAACCGGAAAGGTCACGTCGAAATGGCTGCGCGGCTTCTGGTCTCCGGAATCGAACTGAAAATCAGGCGACTTGAGATAGGCGTGATGGAGCAGTTCGCCATCATCGTTAATGAAGCGTAAGGCCTCACCGCGGGTGATGGTGATCTGGCCCGGCTGGAACTTCCGGCTTTTTTGGGAAATCTGATACGGGCCCGCTGCCAGTGCCGCTCCCGTGAGCAGGCCGCCGAGACTTGCGACAACAATCCGGAACCCAAGATGCCGTGTGATGGCAAAAAGCCGTCCCTGTCCGAGCATCTCTTTCTCCCTTGCAGCCCCGCTCATCGCGGAACTCTGAACGACAAGATGCACCAACTGGTTACCATGACCTGGAACGCCTTTTACTGAATACCGCCTGTAAACATTATATGGCTAGTTGGATAGTCGGTGTCACCTCAGAACAGGCCACATCGAGGAAGAGTGGCGTGAGACAAGAATGTCTCCTTCAGCCAATGAAGAGAGCGACATTTCAGGATGAGGGTTTCACCAGGCCGCCAGGCCGGTCGCGGATCGTTTCTCGCGATGCTCCGCCGTCCTCTGGCGGCGATGCCAGTCAAGGGAACGATCCGGACGCAAATTCTGATCTGCTGCCTGTTGATGAGCGCCATCACAGCGGCACTCGGCGTCTATGCGACATCCGGCATCAGGCACGCAGCGGATCTCGTTACCAAGACCTTCGATGAATCGCTGATGTCGATCAACTATGCGCGTGCGGCGGCTGCTGATTTCTCGAACATGCGCGCAGCTTCGGCCCGCCGGCTGGTGAGCACCGATGTTTCGTCGCGCGCAGCTCTCGACAAGGAAATCGATAATCTCGGAAAAACCCTCCACGAGGACCTCAACATCGCCGCTGAGCGGTCTCAATCCGCGCTTGCCGTGACCGCGGCGAGAAAAGTGGGTGAAGCCTCTGACGCATGGTCTGCGCTACATCACAAGATCGTGCGGGAGGAAGGCGCGGCCGATGATCCAGCCGGCGGGAAAAGACAGAGTGTCTACGCCGCCGATCTTGATAGTTACGCCAGGACTGTCGATCAGCAGATTGACTTGCTGATCAATTATACGGCTGGTGATGGTTTCCTGTTCCGGCAGCATGCGCTCTCTGCGATCAACCGCGACATCAATTTCAACCTGATTGCACTGACTGCGGCGCTGATCTTGTCTGGATTCTTGTCTTGGCGGTTGAGCCGCCGGATCGTCGGGCAGGTCGCAGTAGCATCAAAAGCTGCACGCAGCATCGCCGCAGGCAAACTCGGCGTCGCTATTCCTGCTGGCGGCGAGGATGAACTTGGCACGCTGATCACTGCCATGGGCGTCATGCGTAACAATATCAGGGATATGATGGAACGGGAGATCGCTCAGCGACGCTCGGCGCAGGCGCGGCTCACTGATGCACTTGAAACCTCTCGGGAGGGCGTCGTTCTGCTCCAGGCCGATGGCCAGGTTGCGTTGGCCAATTCACGCGCGAGCGAATTCCTCGCCGAGGCACCGGATTTGCTTCGCTGCAACCCATTTGCAGATCAGTGGACCGGAAACCTGTTGGTAGATTTCGCGCCTGCGGCGTCGCTGGATTCGGCCAGCGAGGCCTGTCTTCCGAGCGGGCGCTGGCTGCGCATCAGCCGCAGCATGACCCAGGAACGCGGTGTAATCGTCGTTTTCAGCGATATCACGGCTCTGAAGGAGCAGGAAGAGCAGCTGCACGAGACGAACCGCAGACTGGACGCCGCGCTCGAGAACATGTCGCAAGGCCTGTGCCTGTATGATAGGGACGCGCGCCTGCTGGTCGCTAATCGGCGGTTCTGCGAAATATTCGATATCCCCGCAGGATCGGTTCGTGTGGGTATGAGTTTTGAATCGATTCTGATGCTGAGCGTGATGGTGGGGAATCACGCGGGCCAGAATATCGGCGACCTGCTGGCTGAACGGCAGCGTTTCCTGTCGCGCGAAAAGGTCGACAACTACTATCAACAGCTCAACGATGGCCGGGTGATCTGCGTCAGGCAGAGGCCGACCTGCTATGGAGGATGGCTGACGACATGCGAGGATGTCACGGAGCAGCATCAAGCGGAATCGAAGATTACCTTCATGGCCCGTCACGATGCGCTAACCCAGCTTCCCAATCGTGTTTTGCTGGCGGAACGGATTGAACATGCAATCGCCCAGGCCGGGCGCGGAGCCGGATTCAGTATCCTTTGCATCGATCTCGATAATTTCAAGCAGGTCAACGATACGCTTGGCCACCCCGTTGGGGACGAACTGCTTTGCGCGGTTGCCGACCGGCTGGGGGCTTGTGTCCGCGAGGTCGATACCGTGGCGCGTCTTGGTGGTGACGAATTCGCGATCATTCAGGCCGATACCGAGCGGCCCGAAGATGCGGAGCGGTTGGCGCGCCGCGTCGTCGAATGCATTTGCGAACCCTATGAATTCAACGGCCAGCGGGTCGTGATCGGTTGCAGCGTGGGTATTTCCCTCTCGCCAGGCGATGGGACATCGGGTGAGAAGCTTCTGAAGAATGCGGATGTTGCTTTGTATCGTGCCAAGGCGGACGGCCGGGGAATCTGGCGATTCTTCGAGACCGAGATGGATGAAAGCCTGCAGAAACGACGCGCATTGGAACTCGATCTGCGGGAGGCCATGGACAAGAAGCAGTTCGAGCTGTTCTACCAGCCACTTTATGACATCGATCTGGACCGGGTGTGTGGCTTCGAAGCCCTTCTGCGCTGGCGGCATCCCGTCCATGGTGTGGTGACGCCTGAACAGTTCATCGGCGTGGCGGAAGAGATCGGCCTCATCATCCCGCTCGGCGAATGGGTGATCCAGCAAGCGTGCCGGGAGGCTGCGTTGTGGCCGGACGGTCTCAAGGTCGCGGTGAATGTCTCCTCCGTGCAATTCCGCAGTCCGCGATTACTGGAGGCTTTCTCGTCGGCCTTGGCCAGTTCGAAACTGCCGCCGAAACGGCTGGAACTCGAAATTACGGAATCTGTTCTTCTCACCAACAACGGCGAAACGATAGAAACACTGCACAAGCTTCGCGCGCTTGGGCTGCGCATAGCATTGGATGATTTTGGAACCGGCTATTCGTCGCTGAGCTATTTGCGCAGCTTCCCCTTCGACAAGCTGAAGATTGATCAGTCGTTTGTTCGCGATCTGAGCCACGCCGAAGGCTCCAAGGTCATTATCCGGGCGATCGTCAGCCTGGGTAAGAACCTCGGCATGCGGACGACCGCTGAGGGCGTGCAGAATATCACGCAACTTAATTATATCGCGGCGGAAGGCTGCAATGAGGTGCAGGGCTATTTCTTCAGCAAACCGGTTCCCGCATCCGAGGTGCAATCCGTTATCCGGGCTTGCCGGAACAGATTGAAGAAGGATGCGGGCGGGGTCTATGCATTGACCGGTTGAAAGACAGCCGCCCTCAATAAGCCGACGCGGCAGTGGCCTTCACGCCGCTTCGCATCTTTGACATCACCTGCTGGGCACCTGCGGTCATCAGACGCGAATCCGATCCGATGGTCACAAGGCGGAAACCGCGTTCGATGCGCTTGAGCGCCATCTCCGGCGTTCCGTTGTGGATGCACGGAATGACGCCATGCTCGTTCGCCTTGGCGAGAACCATGTCGATGGCTTCCGCAACGGGCTTGCCGACATCGTCGAAGGTCGGGGTGCATCCGAGTGACAACGAAAGGTCAGCCGGGCCGATATAAACGGCATCGAGTCCTTTCACCGAAAGAATTTCGTCGAGTTTGTCGAGCGCCTGCCGCGTTTCGATCATGGCCAGCGTGACAATGGTCTCATTTGCCTTTTGCGGGTAATCGGCACCGCCATAAAGGGTCGCGCGAATCGGGCCGAGGCTGCGACCGCCTTCCGGCGGGTAGCGGCATGCGCGGACGAACTTCTCTGCATCCTCGCGACAATTCACCATCGGGCAGATGATGCCATAGGCGCCAGCATCCAGCGTTTTCATGATGATGCCAGGGTCAAGCCATGGCACGCGCGCGATCGGAACGGTGGGGGTCGTCGAAATCGCAGTGAACATCGCGACCGCCGATGCATAATCCGTAACGCCGTGTTGCAAGTCGACCGTCAGCGTGTCCCAGCCCTGATGGGCCATGACTTCGGCGGAGAACGAGCTTGGAATGGCGAGCCATCCGTTGACGACGGCACCGCCATTTTTCCAGATCGAGCGAATTCTGTTTTCACGCATTATTTTTGTCCTAGATAAAAACTAGCGCACCATGCAGGGCTGTTTGGGATTGAACGTCCAGTTTGGAATGAGAAATTGCATGGCTGCGGCATCGTTCCGCGCGCCCAATCCGTGTTTTTTATAGAGCTCGTGCGCCTTTTCGATCTCGGTCATGTCAGGCTCAACGCCGAGGCCGTGTCGCTCCGGTACCTTGATCATGCCGTCCCGAATTTGCAGCGGCTCTTTGGTCAGGCGTTGGCCATCCTGCCAGATCCAGTGCGTATCGAGTGCGGTGATGCGTCCCGGTGCGGCGGCGCCGACCTGGGTGAACATCGCAAGAGAGATGTCGAAATGATTGTTCGAGTGGGAGCCCCATGTCAGACCCCATTCGTTGCAGATCTGGGCGACGCGGACCGAGCCCTGCATTGTCCAGAAATGCGGGTCAGCGAGCGGAATATCGACGGCGTGCAACTGGATCGCGTGGCCGAACTGACGCCAGTCGGTTGCGACCATGTTGGTCGCGGTTGGCAGCCCGGTGGCGCGGCGGAACTCCGCCATGATCTCGCGCCCGGAGTATCCCTGTTCGGCGCCGCAGGGATCTTCGGCATAGCTCATGATGTCGCCTCGTCCCTTGCAGAGGCGGATCGCTTCGTCGAGTGACCACGCCCCATTGGGATCGAGATTGATGCGTGCGTCGGGAAACCGCTTTTTCAAGGCGGCGATGGCGGCTATCTCATCCTCGCCCGACAGCACACCGCCCTTCAGTTTGAAATCCTTGAAGCCATAACGCTGTTCTGTCGCTTCGGCCAGACGAACGATGGCGTCAGGCGTCAGCGCCACCTCATGGCGCAAAGAGGTCCAGTCATCCTTCGCCGATGGTTCATGATGGTAGGGCAGGCTGGTCTTGGTGCGGTCACCGACATAGAACAGATAGCCGAGCATCTCGACAGCGTCGCGCTGCTGCCCTTCGCCGAGCAATGCAGCAACGGGCACCTGCAAATGCTGTCCCAGCAGATCGAGAAGAGCTGCTTCGAGCGCGGTGACAGCGTGAATCGTGGTGCGGAGATCGAAGGTCTGAAGGCCGCGGCCGCCGGAGTCCCGGTCCGCGAAAGCCTTTCGAACCGAATTCAGGATTGCCTGATAGGAGCCGATCGGTTTGCCGGCCACCAGCTCGCGGGCATCTTCCAGCGTATTGCGGATTTTCTCCCCGCCCGGCACCTCGCCGACACCGGTCTGCCCTGAACTGTCGGTGAGAATGACGATGTTGCGGGTGAAGAACGGGCCATGCGCCCCGGAGAGATTGAGGAGCATGCTATCCCGGCCAGCGACCGGGATAACACGCATGTTCGTCACGATTGGTGTCGAAGTCTGTTGCACGTTCATTTTCTCGCCATTCAATCGTGGAGGGCAGGCTCTAGTGTGGTGGTTCAGAAGTTCGCTTTGTGTTTGCTGCGAATCCTTCAAGCGAACTTCTGAACCTAAACCACACTGGAATTATAGATTTTCCAGTGTCCTTTCGAATCCGAAGTTCGCTACGGGGCGTATTGCATCATCAGGCGAACTTCGGATTCAGGACACTAGTTGCCCGGCAGGTCGTGAGCGATCGGAAGGTAATAGTCCTTCCACGACTTCGGCTCGGTCTTCAACGTGCCGATCTTGTAGAGATGCTGCGCGAACTTCATGATGCCCTGAGGCTGCGGATTGAACTCCATCATCCCCGGCTCTTTCAGGTATGACAGCAGATCGGCTTCAGGGGTCGAGTCGTGCGTGACCTCCTTATACATCTTGACCGCATCCGCAGTGTGCTCGCGGATAAAGGCCTGGGCTTCCAGCGTCGCCGCCATGATGGCCTTCACGGCCCTCGGATTGGCGTCGGCAAACTTGGTCGTGCAGAAGAACTGCGACTGCGTCAGCGGGCTGCCGATGATGTCCTGCGACTGGATGACGATATGCGCGCCGGGAATGGTCTTCAGTTCGCGGAACTGGTAGGGCGGTGCGGCGAAGTGATTATGGATTTCACTCGTCGGGTTGCTCATGGCAGCAAGTGCGTCCGGATGCCCGAGCTGGACCGTGTTGGCGTCGAACTTGGCATATTCCTTGTCGCCATACATCTTGGCGGCGGCCATTTGCAGCAGGATCGCCTGGGTCGAGACCTTGATGGTTGGCACAGCGATCCTGTCGCTGGGCTTGATGTCGGCGAGCGTCTTGATGTCCGCATCGCGCGAGATCAGGGCCAACGGCAGCGCCGAGGTCGCCACGATACCCTTCACGCCGCCCTTGGTGCGGTCGTTCAGGAGTAGCAGGTTGCCGACGCCGGTATTTACGACATCGATGTTGCTGGCAAGCAGCGCGTCGGTTTGCGCACCGCCACCGCTGAGATTGACCCACTTGACCTTGAAATCCTTCAGGCCGAGCTTTTCGCCCTGCTTCTCGATCAGGTTCATCTTTTCCATCACATGGGTGGGCAAATAGATGATGCCCGGCTGCCGCGTGATGATGATCTCGGTCTTTTCCTGTGCGAATGCGGGGCCTGCACCGAGAAGTGCCAGACCCAATATTGCAGTACCATAAATTTTGCTTGGCAGCGCCCTCATTGCCTTTATCTCCTGTTTGGTTCGTCCTGATGGTCCGACTGTTGCGGACTTTGCGTCCCCTTTCAGGCGGGGTTATGTTTTAGATAGGAAGGCTATCCGGGCGGCGCAGGCGGGTCTAATCCAAAGGGTAGATCGATTGATACAATTCCTGTATTGATGGAGGTCGCCGTGAGGAGAGCCCGGTGTTCGAACTCAATCAGCTTGTCTGCTTCGTGACGCTGGCCGAAGAACTGCATTTCGGACGCGCCGCGCGCAGGCTGGCGATGACACAACCGCCACTCAGCCGGCAGATCCAGCTTCTGGAACATCACCTCGATACGAAATTGTTCGATCGCACCAGCCGTACCGTGCGTTTGACATCTGCGGGAGAGCGGTTTCTCACGGAGGCACGCCAGATCCTGCGGCTGGCGGAGGGGGCATCTTCGCTCGCGAAGAAAGTGGCGCATGGTAAAGCCGGATCCATCCGGATCGGATTCACCGCCGCATCCGCTTACGATTTCGTACCGCGCCTGGTGACGGCATGTCTTGCCGAATTGCCGGATGTTGATCTGTCGCTGAAGGAGATGGTCTCCGGCGATCAGATGGAAGCGCTCGGCTCGGGCCAGATCGATATCGGATTTATCCGCCCGCTGCTGGTCCGACATGGTATCGATTCCATCAAGGTGTTTGCCGAAGGCATGTGTCTGGCAGCCCCGGCCGGGCATCCATTGGCACGCAAGAGAGCGCCCACTTTGCGCGACCTGCATGAGCAGCCTTTTGTCATGTACTCCCCTCATGAATCTCGCTACTTTCATGAACTGGTTGTGGCGCAACTGGCGCAGGCCAACGTCCAGCCGCGTTATGTGCAGTATCTCGGGCAGGTCCACTCGTTGCTATCGCTGGTGCGAGCCGGGCTCGGCCTTGCGCTGGTCCCGGAATCAGCAACCGGGCTTCACCTCGATAATGTCGTGATGCGGCCGGTCGCGTTGCGCTCGAAGGCGCCGGTTGAGGTTCATGCGGTCTGGCGGCGTGATGCCGCCTCGCCATTGATCCCGCAGATCGTGGCGATCGCCAAGAAGCTGGCGCACAGGCCACGCCGGCCCTAGTGTGACAGGCCTGACATTCACCAAAGACCTCGTTGCAACACCATGCGAATGTCAGAAACGGGGATTGGCGGTTCAGTACTGCGCGTCCTTCTCGTCCTCAGACATCGAGCCGATCGCGGCTGTGGGCATTTCCCGCAAGCGTTTCAGACCGAGCAGCCGTTCGCGGACGATCACAAAGATGCCGGCGCCGGCAATGATGGCCGCTCCACCCAGAACATACACCGTCGGCACCTCGTCGAAGATCCAGTAGCCGAGCAGGAATGCCCATATCATCGCGGAATAATCCAGCGGTGCGAGAAACGAGGCCGGCGCATAACGGTAGCTCTCGGTAAAGCCCATCTGCCCCAGGCCGCCAGTAATTCCGATTCCGATCAGCAGGAGCCAATGCAATACCGTTTCCGGCATGATCCAGCCGAACGGTATCGTGAACAGTGAGGATGTGAGTACGATCAGCGCCATGAATGTCACAACGGCTGGCGTTGTCTCGGTCGCGGTAATCCGGCGGATCTGGATGGTGGCGCCTGCCGTCGTACAGGCGTTCATAAAGGCGAATATGATGCCAAGTCCGATGGTGGAGGACCATGCGATGTGCTCCTGGAAGTATGGCACCAGCATCAGCAGAACGCCGCAGAATCCCACAGCGACGGCAGACCACCGGTAAGCCCGCACTTCCTCTTTGAGGACCAGCCACGAGAACACCACCGTTAACAGCGGAGCGATATAGACAATGGCGGTGTAATCGCCGATCGGCATGCGCGCGAGGGCAGCGAAGGTGCAGAAGGTGCCGATCACGGCGAAACTGCCGCGGATCAGGTGCGCGGCTGGGTTTTTCGTCCTGAACGCCTGATCGAGTTCGCCACGCAATCCGAAGAAAAGAAAGATCGGGATCAGGGCAAAGAGCGAGCGGAAAAACGCGACCTCTCCGGCGGGATAGGCTCCCTCCAGATAGCGTGCCTGGGCACCCATCAGCGCGAACATCACCGTGCTGAAAAGCTTGAACGAAATCGCCGGAATGATTCTCATTAAAAGGCGGGCCGGATGGCGAGTCGGAATAGGGACGCCGCCGTGTAGCATTCTTTGTGATGCTGTCGTTAATTATTGCGCGGACGCAGACTGTGCTTAGCAGACCGAAGTCCGGGCGGCCGCCGCTCGCAGCGGAACTTTACGTGCAGGGAGACAGGCTTTTCCGCAAGGCCAGGAGCGTCAGCTTGAATCCCTGAGGCCCCGCAACCATTCGCTCCATCAGCAGCGCTCCTTCGAGCGCTGACACGATCATGCGGGCAGCTTCCCTTGCCTTGAGCGTTTTGCGGACTTCGCCGTTCGCCAACCCTTCCTGATAAACCTTCTCCAGCCAGGCAATGTGGTCCTGAAAAAACTCCTTGGTGCCGGTCCGCAGAGTTTCGGGAAGGGTCTCGAGTTCTGCCGCGAGCCCGGCGCACAGGCAGCCCAGACTTTGTTCGACGCCGGTCAAATAGAGGCGCCCGTAAGCCTCGATGCGGTCGAGTGCAGAAGAGTGCTTGTTCGTGATCGACGACAGCCCCTTGGCGTAGCGTGCGCGATAGGCCTGCAGCACCGCGACGACCAACGTCTCCTTGGTGGGGTAGTGATGGTGGATGCTCGCCTTGCGGATACCGACCGTGTCCGACAGGTCCGCGTAGCTGAATCCGGAATAGCCGCGGCGGCGGATCAGAAGTTCGGCCTCGCGCAAAAGGGCCGTTTTGGTCTCGGTCGTAGTGACGGGGGACATCAGGCAGCCGTCCTTGTCTTGTCATCTATTCTGCAACTTACAGGATAAGCCGCGCGCAAATCCTTACGACAAATTGCTGGTCCATGCGGCGGCACACCGCGCACAAACATAATCCTCCGAGCTTTACTCTATACCTTCTAGGTTCAGGACCCATTAAATTCTTGCAGATATGTTGAGTGATTGATTCAATGGCGGTGCTGGGAGGCATCGCCATGAATGATCTGTTTTTGCTTACCGAGGCGCAGATGCGCCGGATCGAGCCCTATTTTCCATTATCGCACGGGGT
>Ga0209916_1000756_pt1 | contig 41525 bp, 40 predicted proteins | sample ThiBio_1000_plan_FD_183956 | JGI IMG/M metagenome (GOLD analysis project Ga0209916, IMG submission 183956) | Wastewater bioreactor microbial communities from Cape Town, South Africa - Thiocy_solids_2 (SPAdes) | ecosystem: Engineered > Bioreactor > Thiocyanate-remediating > Anaerobic-Aerobic ... | reverse complement strand
CGAGATCGAGACCTTCGACCGCGCCAGCCTGATCGTGCCCAATGCCGAGTTCATCTCGGGCCGCGTCAAGAACTGGATGCATAACGACCGGCTCGGCCGCATCCTGATCCCGCTCGGCGTCGCCTATGGCGCCGATCCCGAACATGTCCGCAAGGTGCTGCTCGAGGTGGCGCTCGGCCATCGCGAGGTGCTGACCGAGCCCAAGCCGCGCGTCACCTTCGTGAAATTCGGCGAATCCAGCATCGATTTCGAATTGTGCTGCTATGCCGATATTGACGGCATGGGCTCGGTGAAGAGCGACCTGCTGTTCGAGATCTTCAAGCGCATGAAGGACGAGAGCATCGACATTCCCTTCCCGCACCGCACCGTCCAGATCGCCGGCATGGAGCGGCTCGTCGAGCAGATCGGCGGCAAGCCCGGCAAGGCGGACGATCCTTCACCTTCCAGCACCTGAAAGACAGCCGATGATCCGTTCGAAATCGCCGGCGGCGCCGGTTCTGGCCGCCGCCGGCCTGGCGCTCATGCTGGCGGGCTGCGGCGCGACCCAGCCTGCCGGCCGCACCACGAGCCCGCTCTATGCCAGCCTGGCGCAGCCGGGCGCCAGGCTCGACCCGCAGCTTGCCGCCTCGCTGATCAACGATTACCGGCGCGGCCTCGGCCTGGCGCCGGTCAGGCTCGACCCGGCGCTGATGCGCGCGGCGGAAGCCCGCGTCGCGGCGGTCGCCGGCGCCTCCAGCCTGGCGCTGCCGGGCGAGAAGGACGTGGTGAAGCGGCTCGCGGCGGCCGGCATCGGCGCGACGCGCGCGCGGGAGAACGTCTCGGCCGGCTATTATTCGATGTCGGATGCGTTTTCGGGCTGGCGCGGCTCGCCGCCGAACGACGCGACGCTGCGGCTCGCCGAGGCGCGCCGCATGGGATTGGCGACCCGCCATGCGCCCGGCTCGAAATACGCCGTGTACTGGGTGCTGATCATGGCCGGGCCGTAGCCTCCACGGTTTTGCCCCGGACTTGATCCGGGGCCTGGACTTGCCTGCCGGTCTCCCGTTTCCCTGGGTCCCGGCTCAAGGCCGGGACAAGAGCGGTCGTACCGAACTTTACGGTTTGGCGCCACGCGGCAGCGGTGGTTCCTCGCGCATCAGCACGATGGTGATGCGGCGGTTGGCGGCGACGCTCGGATCGTCGGGAAACAGCGGCTCGGTATCGGCGCGCCCGACCACGGAGTGGAAGCGATCGTCGCCGATGCCGGTGGCGGCGAGCAGGTCGCGCACGGTGAGCGCGCGCTCCGTCGAGAGCAGCCAGGCGCTCTTGACCGCGTCCGCGCCGGCCTTGCCACGCAGCGTCGCGGTGTGGCCGGCGATCTTGAGCCGGTTCGGCAGCTTGCGCAGCGCCGGGCCGAGCGCCTCGAGCAGGCGGCGGGTGCGCGGCAGCGGCTCGCGCGAGCCCTCGGCGAACATGGCGCGGCCGTCCTGGTCGACGATCTCGAGATTCAGGCCCTCGCGCGTCTGCTGGATGACGATGTTCTTCGACAGTTCGGCGATCTCGGGCATCTCGCCGAGCGCCTGGCGCAACGTCGTCACCGCGAGCGCGAAGCGGCGGTCGTTCATGACGATTTCCATGCCGTCGAGCTTGGAGGCGAGTTCCGTCGGGGCGGTGATGTCGGAGGCGTCCTCCGGCCGGATATGCTCGGCATTCTTCAGCTTCGGGCGGAACGGCAGCCCGTCGACCTCGATGATGCCGGCATTGCGGCTCGTCGCCTGCACGCCGAATGCATCGCGCATCGAGCCAGCCACGACCTGGAGCTTCTTCTGATCCTGCGTCGACATCGCCGCGAGCATGACGAAGAAGCTCATCAGCAGCGCCATCAGGTCGGCGAAGGTGACGAACCAACCGGCACCATGACCGCCCGCGGCGCCCTTCTTTCTTGCCATGATGATACGTCCTTGCGGGTGGTCAGGCGGCTTCGGCGAATTCGGCGCGGTGGCGCTCGGGCAGGTACGAGATCAGCATTTCCTTGATGACATTGGGGCTTTTCGCGTCGCGGATCTGCAACAGCCCGTCGATGATGATGGTGCGTGAGACCTCCTCCTCCTCGAGCTTGACATGCAGCTTGTCGGCGATCGGCAGGCAGACGAGGTTGGCGAGCACCGCGCCGTAGAGCGTGGCGAGCAGGGCAACCGCCATGGCCGGGCCGAGCTTGGACGGGTCTTCCATATGGGCGAACATGGCGATCATGCCGATGATCGTGCCGATCATGCCCATGGCGGGCGCGCAATCGCCGACGGTGCGGTAGACTTTCGAACCCTCGTCGAGCCGCATCAGGAAGCTGTCGCGATCCTTCTCGAGCGCATCCTTGATGAAGTCGCGGTCGTAGCCGTCGGCGATGTAGCGGATGCCCTGGGCCAGGAACGGGTCCTCGACCTCGACATTCTCCAGCGCCATCGGGCCGTTCTTGCGCACGATATCGGCGAGGCGGGTCAGTTCCTCGATCAGGATGCGCGGATCGAGCGCGCGCATGGTGAAGGCGAAGCGCAGGCCCATGGGCAGGCCATGCGCGATCACCGAGAAGGGGAAGCGGATCATGGTGGCGGCGGTGGCGCCGCCGAAGACGATGATGAAGGCGTGGTCGCTGACATAGGCGCCGAAATTGCCGCCATCGAGCATGATCAGTGACACGACGACACCGATGGCGCCGAGAATGCCGACGCCGGTCGCGAAATCCATCGAACCCCTCCGAGCCCCGCGCACGAGGGACATTCTGTCCCCGACCTCACGGTGCAATCCGACCTTAGGAACCGGCGCTGAAAGAAGCGTTAAGGCTGGGCCGCTTCGCAATCTGTGGGCTGCGCAAGGGGCGGCTTTTCGCCGTGGCGCGGGCCGTGCTAGATGCGAGGCGATGTCGATCTTCCAGGTCTATTGGCGCGTTCTGCAGCAACTCGGGCCGGAGAAGCGGCTTTCCGTGCTGCTGGTCGTGGCCAATCTGGCGCTGGCGGTGGCGAGTTTCGCCGAGCCGGTGCTGTGGGGCTGGATCGTCGATATCCTCACCGCGACGCAGGGCACCGGGCTGAAGCCGAGCTTCGCGCAACTGCTGCCGATGATCGCGCTCTGGCTCGGCTTCGGGCTGTTCACCATCGCCGCCGGCGTGCTGGTGGCGCTGCATGCCGACCGCCTGTCGCATCGCCGCCGTCTCGGCGTGATGGCGAATTATTTCGAGCATGTGCTGAACCTGCCGATCGCCTTCCATACCCAGACCCATTCCGGCCGCGTGCTCAAGGTGATGCTGGAAGGCTCGAGCGGCATGAGCTGGCTTTGGCTCGGCTTCTTCCGCGAGCATTGCGCGGCGCTGGTGGCGCTCGTCGTCCTGCTGCCGTTCACCGTCTTCCTCAACTGGCGGCTCGGGCTGCTGCTGATCGGGCTGCTCGCCGTGTTCGCGGTGCTGATGAGCCTGGTGCTGAGCAAGACGCATTCGCTGCAGGGCGTCGTCGAGCGCTACCATTCCGACCTCGCCGAACATGCCTCCGACGCGCTCGGCAACGTGCCGGTGATCCAGAGCTTCACCCGCATCGATGCCGAGTTGAGCGCGTTGCGCAACGTCATCGGCCGGCTGCTCGATGCGCAGATTCCGGTGCTGTCATGGTGGGCGATCGCGGCGGTGGCGACGCGGGCATCCGCGACCCTGACGCTGACCGCGATCTTCCTGCTCGGCACCTGGCTCTATATCCACGACCTGGCGACGATCGGCGAGATCGTCGCCTTCATGGGGCTGGCGACGCAGTTGATCGGCCGGCTCGAGGCGGCGGTCGGCTTCGTCAATTCGCTGCTGATGCAGGCGCCGAAACTGGCCGAGTTCTTCGAGATCCTCGACACGTTCCCGGCGGTGCATGACCGGCCGGGCGCGGTGGCCGTCGAGCGGCTCTCGGGCGCGATCGCTTTCCAGGATGTGTCGTTCTCCTATGATGGCAAGCGCGCGGCGATCGCCGGCGTGTCGTTCGCGGTCGCGCCGGGCGAGACGATCGCGCTGGTCGGTGCGACCGGCTCGGGCAAATCGACGACGCTCGGCCTGCTCTACCGCGCCTTCGATCCGCAATCGGGCGCCATCACCGCCGACGGCCGCGATATCCGCGACGTGACGCTGACCAGCCTGCGCCGCAACATCGCCGTGGTGTTCCAGGAGCCGATGCTGTTCGCGCGCTCGATCCGTGAAAATCTCGCCGTGGGCCGGCCGGAGGCAACCGATGCCGAGATGCTGGAGGCGCTCGAGCGCGCCCAGGCGCTCGATTTCCTCCAGCGCCAGCCCGACGGGCTCGATACCGTGATCGGCGAGCGCGGCCGCTCGCTGTCGGGCGGCGAGCGCCAGCGCCTGTCGATCGCCCGCGCCTTGCTGAAGGACCCGCCGATCCTGATCTTCGACGAGGCGACCTCGGCGCTCGACGCCGCCACCGAGCAGAAGCTGCAACGCGCCCTGAACGAGGTCATGAAGGGCCGCACCACGTTCGTGATCGCGCATCGGCTGGCGACGATCCGCAACGCAACCCGCATCCTGGTGTTCGAGCAGGGCGGCGTGGTCGAGAGCGGCAGTTTCGAGGAACTGGTGGCGCTGGACGGCCGGTTCGCGGCGCTGGCGCGGGCGCAGTTCATGGCCACGGCGACTTGAAGGCGGGCTCTGGACTATCCTTCGACAAGCTCAGGATGAGACCGGAGGACTAAAAACCCGACCTCATGTTGAGCTTGTCGAAACATGATCCAGCCTGGCGCTCGAGCCATGAGAGCGCCGGCCATGCTAGGTCACGGCGGGCGCGGCCAGTTCCTCGCGCAGGAAATCGAGCACCGAAGCGGCATCGACATCCTTGGCGATGAAGGCGTCGCCAATGCCGCGCGTCAGGATGAAGGTGAGCGCGCCGCGTGAAACTTTCTTGTCCTGGTGGATCGCCTCCATCAGCCGTTCGGCGGAGCCTGTGCCGCCCGGCACCTCGGCCAGCGTGGTCGGCAGGCCGCAGGCGGCGAAATGCCGTTCGACGCGGGTGACGTCCTGGCCGTGGCACAGGCCGAGGCGGCGCGAGAAGCGGAAGGCGAGCGCCGTGCCGATGGCGACGCCCTCGCCATGCACGAGCCGGCGCCCGTCATAGCCGGTGGCGGCTTCGAGCGCATGACCGAAGGTGTGGCCGAGATTGAGCAGCGCGCGCTCGCCATGCTCGGTTTCGTCGCGCGACACGATGCCGGCCTTGGCGCGGCACGAAATCTCGACGGCGCGCTCGCGGGCGGGGCCGCCGGAAAACACCTCCCGCCAGGCGCCGCCCTCGAGCCAGTCGAAGAACGGGCGGTCGCCGATCAGGCCGTATTTGACGGTTTCGGCATAGCCGGCGCGGAATTCGCGTGCGGGCAGGGTGTCGAGCAGGGCGGTATCGGCGATGACCAGCACCGGCTGGTGGAAGGCGCCGATCAGGTTCTTGCCATGCGGGCTGTTGATGGCGGTCTTGCCGCCGACGGAACTGTCGACCTGCGCCAGCAGCGTCGTCGGCACCTGCACGAAGCGTATGCCGCGCCGCACGATCGCGGCGGCAAAGCCGGCGAGGTCGCCGATGACGCCGCCGCCAAGCGCCAGCACGATGTCGTTGCGCTCGAAACGGCCGGCGAGCACCGCGCCGCACACCTCGTCGAGGCGCGCCATCGACTTGGTCGCCTCACCCGCCGGCAGCACGATCTCGCGATGCCTGAGGCCGGCGCCGTCAAGGCTGGCACCGAGCCTTGCCAGATGCAGCCCGGCGACGGATGCGTCGGTGACGACGGCACAGGCCGCGCCCGGCGCCAGCGCCGCCAGCATGGCGCCAGCCTGGTCGATCAGGCCACGGCCGATGCGGATATCATAGGAGCGGCCGGCGAGATCGACGGTGACGGTGGCATGCTGGTTCATCGGGGGACTTCGTTCTCGAAATAGGCGAGCGTGGCGGCGATGGTGGCCTCGGCCACCTCGTCATGGGTGCTTTCACGCGAGAGCACGGTGATGTCGGCCTTGGCATAGACCGGATAGCGCTCGTCCATCAGGCGGCGCATGGTCGCTTCCGGGTTCTCGGTCTTGAGCAGCGGGCGGTTGCTGCGGCGGCGGACGCGGTTCATCAGCGTGTCGAGTTCCGCCTTGAGCCAGATCGAGACATGGCCCTCGAGAATGGCGGCGCGCGTTTCCGGATTCATGAAGGCGCCGCCGCCGGTGGCGAGAACCTGCGGCCCCTCGCGCAGCAGCCGGCCGATGACCCGGCGCTCGCCGTCGCGGAAATACGCCTCGCCGTCGCGCGCGAAGATTTCCGGGATCGTCATGCCGGCGGCTTCCTCGATCGCCGTGTCGGCATCGGCGAAGGGCAGGTCGAGCTTCTGGGCGAGCTTGCGGCCGATCGATGTCTTGCCGGCGCCCATCAGGCCGACGAACACCAGGCAGCGCGTGCCCAGCAGGCCGCGAAGCCGCGCGGCCGCCTCCTGGCTGGTGATTTTGAGCGCCTCTTCCATGGTTCCCGGTTAGCACGGCCCCGGATCGGAATCGACGGGGTTTTCTGAGGCTCCGCCATCTCGGTCGTTACACTTGTCTGAATTGTCGCCCGCCCGGCGCGGTCGTGCTAAGCCTGCCGATCATGCCGACGCTGTTCCGCTTCATCCTCGTGCTTGGCACGCTCGCCGCCCTCGGCTACGGCGCGATGTGGGCGCTCGCGACCTTCGTCACGCCGCAGCAGCGCGAGATCACCGTCGTGGTCCCGGCCGCGCGTTTCGTGAAATAGCCCGGCGATGGCGGGGCATGATGCACGGCTGATCGACCGCTTCCTCGACATGCTGGCGGCCGAGCGGGGTGCTGCGCGCAACACGCTTGCCGCCTATGCGCGCGACCTCGAGGATTATACGAGTTTTCTGGCCGCCAGCGGCCGCAACGCGCTCGATGGCGATGCAAGCGTGATCCGCGCCTATCTCGCCGATCTGCATGCGCGCGGCCTGAAGGCGAGTTCGGCGGCGCGCCGCCTGTCGGCGCTGCGCCAGTTCCATCGCTTCCTGTTCGCCGAGAACGACCGTGCCGACAATCCGGCCGCCGCGCTCGAAGGGCCGAAGCGCGGCCGGCCGCTGCCGAAGGTGATGAGCGTCGCCGATGTCGACCGGCTGCTGGCGCTTGTGCAGGAGGGCATCGACGATCCGGCGCGGCCGGGGCCGGAACGCATTGCGGCCGCGCGGCTCTCGGCCTTGCTCGAACTGCTCTATGCCACCGGCCTGCGCGTCTCGGAACTGGTGGCGCTGCCGCGCGCCGCTTTCGCCGGCAAACGCGAGATGCTGGCGATCACCGGCAAGGGCAACAAGGAGCGCCTGGTGCCGCTATCCGAGACGGCGCGCAAGGCGGTGGCGCGCTATCTCGCGCTGCTCGCCGCGCTGAAGCGCGACCCCGGCGGGCGCTGGCTGTTTCCGGCCGACAGCGAGACCGGCTACCTGCCGCGCCAGGTGTTTGCCCGCGACCTCAAGCGCGCGGCCGGCGCGGCCGGGCTCGATGCCGGCAAGGTCAGCCCGCATGTGCTGCGCCACGCTTTCGCCTCGCATCTGCTGCAGAACGGCGCCGACCTGCGCGTGGTGCAGCAATTGCTCGGCCATGCCGACATTGCCACGACGCAGATCTACACCCATGTGCTCGATGAGCGCGCCAGCGCCATGGTGCGCGACCTGCATCCGCTCGGCGACGATGGTTGAGGAAGCCCGCCCGAAGCTCCACGAGAATCCCCAAGACTTGACTTGAAGCAGCCCAGCGGCCACTACTCGCCGGCGTCGGCGGGGAGCGAGCCGGCCCCTCGATCCACACAAGAAGGCCCGATTTTCCCTCCCCCGGCCCGAAAGCTCATGCGCGCCTATCTCGATTTCGAAAAACCCGTCGCCGAACTTGAAGCCAAGATCGCCGAGTTGCACGCGCTCTCCGAGGGCGCCGACCCGGCCGCGATCTCGGACGATGTCGGCCGCCTGGAAGCCAAGGCGCAGCAGGCGCTGAAGGCGCTCTACGCCACGCTGACGCCATGGCAGAAGACCATGGTGGCGCGCCATCCCGAGCGGCCGCATTTCCGCGACCTCGTCGCCGGGCTGATCGAGGATTTCACGCCGCTGGCCGGCGACCGCGCCTTCGGCGAGGACGAGGCGATCGCCGCCGGTTTCGGGCGCTTTCGCGGCCGCGCCGTGTGCGTGATCGGCCAGGAAAAGGGCTTCGACACCGAAAGCCGCATCAAGCATAATTTCGGCATGGCCCGGCCCGAGGGCTATCGCAAGGCGGTGCGCATCATGGACATGGCCGAGAAATTCAGCCTGCCGGTGCTGACGCTGGTCGATACCGCCGGCGCCTATCCCGGCATCGGCGCCGAGGAGCGCGGCCAGGCGGAAGCGATCGCGCGCTCGACCGACCGGCAATTGTCGCTCGGTGTGCCGAGCATTTCCGTCATCATCGGCGAGGGTGGCTCGGGCGGCGCGGTGGCGATCGCCACCGCCAACACCGTGCTGATGCTCGAGCATGCCATCTACAGCGTGATCTCGCCGGAAGGCGCCGCCTCGATCATCTGGCGCGATTCGACCAAGGCGAGCGACGCGGCGACCAACATGAAGATCACGGCGCAGGACCTTTTGCGCTTCGGCGTCATCGACGGCATCATCGCGGAGCCGGCCGGCGGCGCGCATCGCGATCCGCAGGCCGCCATCCAGGAGACCGGCAATGCCATCGAGAAGGCGTTCGGCCGCCTCGACGGGTTGTCGCCGGAAGCATTGCGTCAGGCGCGGGCCGAGAAATTCCTCGCCATCGGCCGCAAGCTCTGAGCGTTGCCTGAACGCGTCATTAAAGATTTATTGAGTGTGTCCGGCGATCGCGGGGGCTTGTGCTAGCGAAGCGGTAACGATACCGGTAGATTCCATAGGTGAGGACGAGTCTTATTTCCGGAATTCAGGTCACCCTATGAACAGCATCGCTCTGTTACGCTTCGCTTTTGTTGCCGGCCTTGGCTTGCTGGTGGCCGGTTGCGTCGAGAATGGTGGTCTGCCGAGCACCGGCCGCGGCTGGGTGGCGATCTCGACCGAGACGCAAGGGCTGATGGCGGCGAAGAACATGACGCGCCGCGACCCGGTGCTGCTGCGCGCCTACAAGAAGGAAAGCGAGCTCGAGGTCTGGAAGAAGGACACCTCCGGCACCTACAAGCTGCTGAAAACCTATCCGATGTGCCGCTGGTCGGGCCAGCTCGGCCCCAAGGTGCGCGAAGGCGACCGGCAGGTGCCGGAGGGCTTCTACAGCATCACGCCGGCGGCGATGAACCCGAATTCGAGCTACTACCTGTCGTTCAACGTCGGTTATCCGAACAAATACGACCGCGCCTATGGCCGCACCGGCGGCAACATCATGGTGCACGGCGCCTGTACCTCGGCCGGCTGCCTGTCGATGACCGACGAGCAGATCGCCGACCTTTACGCACTGCTGCGGGAAGCCTTTGCCGGCGGCCAGAAGGAAGTGCAGCTGCAATCCTTCCCGTTCCGCATGACGGCGAAGAACCTCGCCAAGTTCCGGCTCGACGCCAACATGCCGTTCTGGAAGAACCTCAAGCAGGGTTCCGACCATTTCGACGTTACCAAGGTTGAGCCGCGCGTCGCGGTCTGTGGCCGGAAATACGTCTTCAACGAGACGGCCAAGAGCGGCAGCTTCGATGCCACCGCCGCCTGCCCGCCGATGGAGATGGACGCTTCGTTGAAGCAGGCGGTCGCCCAGAAGCAGCATCAGGACGAGGTCCAGGTCGCCGAACTCGTCAAGGGCGGCGAGAAGGCGATCCGGCGCATCTATCAGGATGGCGACCAGAACCCGAGCTTCAAGGCCAAGCAGATGGCCTATTCCGGCGGCGTGCCGGTGAGCCGGATCGATGCGCTCGCCGAAGGCGGCGTCGATATTCCGATCGAGGACGCCAAGCCCGCCAAGGCGGAAGCGCCCGCCAAACCCGCGACCAGGCTTGCCAGCACCGCGGCTGCCAGCGTCGCGGCGAACCTGGCGCCGGCTTCTCCCGCGGGAACCGCCGCTCCGGTGCCAACCACGGCGCAGGGTTTTGCCCCGCTCGAGACGGCTTCGGTGCGTAAGGAGGCCAAATCGGCCGGCTTCTTCAGCCGCTTTACCGGTTTCCTCGGCAGTTCCAGCGACAGCGCGAGCACGCCGGAGGCGGTGCCGGCCACAATGGGCGAGGTCAATGTGCCGCTGCCGCCGAAGCGTCAGGGCGCGGTGAGCGGCAAGCAGGCGGCGGCCAGCATTCCCGGCCAGTTCGTCGGCCTGGCGCAAGGCCAGAACTGAGCGGTTGCGCCGGCCGGGCATGGGTTTCGGCGTGACGATCGCGCCGCCGGCGTAAAATCGCCGCATCGGCAGGCTTGAGTCGCGCATGGTCCGTCTGGCTTTTCTGGCATTCTTGCTGATCGGGGCGCTTGCCGGTGGTCAACCGGCCTCGGCGGGCGAGCCGGCTCCGAAGACGCCGCCGTCATCCACACCGGGTTCATCCGCGCCCGAAACGGTGGCCGCCGTGCCGCCGGACGCGCCCGAGCAGCAAGGTTCGCAACCGGACGCCATCGGGAAGGACACGCCGCGCCAGCGCTTTCGAGCGATCGCGCGGCGCGAGGCTCAGGCGCGCGGCCTGCCGCCGGAAATCGCCGATGCGGTGATGCATGTCGAGAGCGACTATAACCCGGCGGCGCGCGGCGGCGCCGGCGAAGTCGGCCTGATGCAGGTGATGCCGCCGACGGCGCGCCTGCTCGGGTTTGCCGGCACGATCGCGCAACTGGCCGATCCCGAGACCAATATCCGGCTCGGCGTGCGTTACCTGGCGCGCGCCTGGCAACTTGCCGGCGGCGACGTGTGCACCGCGGCGATGAAATACCGCGCCGGCCATGGCGAGACGCGGTTTTCGGTCAAGTCGGTCGATTATTGCCGGCGCATCCGCATCCATCTCGCTGCGATCGGCTATCCGGTCACCGGCGACTTGCCGGTCGCGACCTTCGGCTTCAACGATCGCGGGCCGCGCTGGGGTTTTGGCCTCGGCTCGGTCGGCGCGGCGCGGCGGCTGCATTCCGGCCGCAAGCTGAAAAGCCGCGCCAAATGGGGCGCCTATGACGCGCGCATGAAGAAGCTCACGGCGCAAGGCCGCATCGGGCTGGGGTTATAGCGCGCGGCCCCGCCTGCCAATCAGCTTCGGATCAGGACGACGCCGACCACCAGCAGCGCGCAGCCGGCAAGGCGCGGCAGGTCGATGGCGTGCTGCGGCACGCCGAGAATGCCGTAATGGTCGATGGCGACCGACATCACCATCTGTCCGGTGACGAACAGCGCCAGCGAAGTCGCGGCGCCAAGGCGCGGCAGCAGCAAGATCGCCGCCACGACATAGACCGCGCCGAACAGCCCGCCGGTCCAGGACAACCACGATGTCCTGGCGATGGCCGGGGCGCTCAGCCACGGTGCGCCGCTGAGCGCCACGAACACGGCCATGGCGAGCGCGCCGCCGACATAGCTGATGAAGGCCGCCCATGAGGCGGAGTTGAGCGCGAGCCGCAGGTCGGCGTTGATCGCCGCCTGGAACACGATCGATGCGCCGGCGACGACGGCGAAGATCGCCAGCCCGAGGAATTGCCACAACCCCATGAAGGTCTCCCAGAATCGCAAGGAGGCCATTCAGAGCAGGTTCGGCGGCGGGCGAGAAGGCGACTTTCGGGTATTTCCGGGGGTATTTCCCGGGGGGTATTTTCTGCCGCCCGCCTCACGCCGGCGCAGTGAGCGCCTGCAGCGCTTGCGGCAGTTCCGCCTGGCGCAGCGCATAGAGCGCGACCGGCGCGTCGAAGCCGCGCAGCAGGTGCTCGCCGGCCGGCTCCCAGCGCCCGGGCGCCTGGCGCGCGATCGCCTTGGTGGCGAGCGTGGTGACGTCGAGTTCCTTGGTCATCGCCTCGATGCGGGCGAGCGCGTTGACGGTCGGGCCGATGATCGAGAACACCATGCGCTCGGCGATGCCGATATTGCCGAACAGCACCTCGCCCTCGTTGAGGCCGATGCCGAAGGCGATTGGCTCGCGGCCCGAGGCCTCGCGGCGCGCGTTGAGTTCGGCGAGCCGGCGGTGGCTTTCATCGACCGCGGCGAGCGCGTGCCGGGCCGCCTTGTCATGATCGCCGGCGACGATCGGGAAGATGGCGATGACGCCGTCGCCGATGAAATCGAGCACGTCGCCGCCATGCAGCATGACGGCGCCGGCGGTGCAGTCGAAATATTCGTTGAGCAGCCGGATGAACTCGTCCTGCGGCATGCGCGAGATGTATTCGGTCGAACGCCTGAGGTCGCTGAACCAGATCACCGCCGGCAGGGCGTCGCCGTCGCCGTGGCGGATCTGGCCCGACAGCACGCGCTCGCCGGCATGGCTGCCGAGATAGGTGCGCGTCAGCGTGCGCATGATGCCGGTCAGGATGATGGTCTTGGAGACGAGCGCGAAGCGCTTGTGCAGGCGGCGCAGCTGCTCGATCTGGTTGGCGTCGAAACCGTCGGGGGCGGCGGTGGTGAAGGAGGACACCACGCCGGCGGGATAATCGCGCACGCGCGCGCCCGGCGTGTTGAGCGCCGTGGCGAAGGCGATGTAATCGGTCATGCCGGCGGCGGCGAATTCATCCAGCACGGGGAAGTCGTGCTGGCGCTCAGGGCCGACGAGCCGGTGGCGGATGAAGGGCACCGGCCCCTCGACCAGCGCGCGCAGCGGGCTGCGCAGCCATTCGGCGGTCGGCTGGTTGTCGGGCGAGAACGGGATGCGGTCGAAGGTCATGCCGGAGCCGTTGCGCCAGATCAGCATCTCGACATGGTAGAGCGGGTGCAGCGTGGTCCAGTTGACCATGGCGCGCGCGATCGGGATGCCGGCCGCGACGATGCGCTCGCACATCTCCTTGAGCAGCAGCTTCATGTTCGGATCGCCGAAAGCCTGCTCGACCAGCCAGGAGGCGATCTGGTCGATCTTCGCGCTGCTGTCGGCGTCTTTCACGCTGGCTTCTTTCGGCGAGGCTCAGGCGAACTGGCCGTGGCAGTGTTTGAACTTCTTGCCGCTGCCGCACGGGCACGGCTCGTTGCGCCCGACCTTGCCCCAGGTTTCGGGCCGGTCGGGATCGCGGCTCTCGGGCGCGACGCGCGGCAGGGTGAGTTCCGCGACATTCGAGGCCGAGGCGACGAATTCGTTGTCGCCGGTAAAGGGGTCGGGATGCGAGGCCTCCATCGGCGGCAGCGCCGGCTCCTCGGGCTGGTCGAACATGACCTCGACGCGCATCAACTGCGCCGTGACGTTCTCGCGCAGCTTGGTGATCAGGGCGTCGAACAGGTCGAAGGCTTCCGACTTGTATTCGTTGAGCGGATCGCGCTGGGCGAGGCCGCGCCAGCCGACGACCTGGCGCAGGTGGTCGAGCGTGACGAGATGCTCGCGCCAGAGCGCGTCGAGCGATTGCAGGATGACCTGCTTCTCGACATAGCGCATCACCTCCGGCGTGTTCTGGGCGATGCGCGCGGCATAGGCGTCGCTCGCGGCGTTGAGCAGCCGCTCGCGGATCTCCTCGTCGGCAATGCCTTCCTCATGCGCCCAGTCGCGGACCGGCACGTCGAGGTTGAGGTAGTTGCGCACGTCCTCGTCGAGCGCGTCGATATCCCATTGCTCGGGATAGACGCCTTCGGGAATGTGGTTGGCGACGATATCGTCGATCACGCCCTGGCGCATCTCGAGGACGGTGTCCTCCATCGATTCCTGTTCCATCATGTGGCGGCGCTGCACGAACACGACCTTGCGCTGGTCATTCATGACGTCGTCGTATTTCAGGATGTTCTTGCGGATATCGAAGTTGCGCGCCTCGACCTTCTTCTGGGCGGTCTCGAGCGCCTTGTTGACCCAGGGGTGGGCGATGGCCTCGCCTTCCTTGAGGCCGAGCTTCTGCAGCATGCCGTCCATGCGGTCGGAGCCGAAGATGCGCATCAGGTCATCCTGCAGCGACAGGAAGAAGCGGCTGTGGCCGGGATCGCCCTGGCGGCCGGAACGGCCACGCAACTGGTTGTCGATGCGCCGGCTCTCGTGGCGCTCGGTGCCGATGACGTAGAGGCCGCCGGCCTTGAGCCCGATCTCCTTGAGGCGCGCGACCTCGGCGCGCATCTCGGCGAGGCGGGCCTCCTTTTCGGGGCCGTCCTCGAGCTCGCCAAGCTCCTGCTTGATGCGCATGTCGATATTGCCGCCGAGCTGGATATCGGTGCCGCGCCCGGCCATGTTGGTGGCGATGGTGACGGCGCCGGGCACGCCGGCCTGGGCGATGACGAGCGCTTCCTGCTCGTGGTAGCGCGCGTTCAGCACGGCGAACTGCTTGGCCGCCTTGCCGCTCTTGGCGAAGCCCTCGTAGAGCGGCTTGAAGGCGTTGGGGTCGCCGACGTCGATCTGCTTCAGGCCGTGCTTGCGCAGATGCTCGGCGATGACCTCGGATTTCTCGATCGAGGTCGTGCCGACCAGCACCGGCTGGCCGCGCGCCTGGCATTCGGCGATGAGCAGCACGATGGCCTGCAGCTTGTCCTGCTCGGTGCGGTAGACCTCGTCATCGTCGTCGCGGCGGGCAACCGGCACGTTGGTCGGGATGTCGACCACTTCGAGATTGTAGATCTGCTGGAATTCCTCGGCCTCGGTGCCGGCGGTGCCGGTCATGCCGGCGAGCTTCTTGTAGAGGCGGAAATAGTTCTGGAAGGTGATCGAGGCGAGCGTCTGGTTCTCGGGCTGGACCTGGACGTGCTCCTTGGCCTCGAGCGCCTGGTGCAGGCCTTCCGAATAGCGCCGGCCCTGCATCATGCGGCCGGTGAACTCGTCGATGATCACCACTTCGCCGTCGCGGACGATATATTCCTTGTCGCGGTTGAACAGCGTGTGGGCGCGCAGCGCCTGGTTGACGTGATGCACCAGCGTGGCGTTGGCGGCCTCGTAGAGCGAGCCTTCCTTGAGCAGGCCGGCGTCGCGCAGCAACTGCTCGATATGCTCGTTGCCGGCTTCCGAGAACGAGACCTGGCGCTGCTTCTCGTCGAGTTCGTAATCCTCCTTGACGAGGTTGGGCATCACCTTGTCGATGGCGTTGTAGAGGTCGGAACGGTCGTCGATCGGGCCGGAAATGATCAGCGGCGTGCGCGCCTCGTCGATCAGGATCGAATCGACCTCGTCGACGATCGCGAAATTGTGTCCGCGCTGCACCATCTGGTTCAGCTCGAACTTCATGTTGTCGCGCAGGTAGTCGAAGCCGAATTCGTTATTGGTGCCGTAGGTGATGTCGCAATGGTAGGCGTCGAAGCGCTCCTGGTCGTCGAGACCATGCACGATGGCGCCGACGCTCAGGCCGAGGAAGCGGTAGACCTGGCCCATCCACTCGGCGTCGCGGCTCGCCAGGTAATCGTTGACGGTGACGACATGCACGCCCTTGGCCGACAGGGCGTTGAGATAGACGGCGAGCGTCGCCACCAGCGTCTTGCCTTCGCCGGTGCGCATCTCGGCGATGCCGCCTTCATGCAAAACCATGCCGCCGATGAGCTGCACGTCGAAATGGCGCTGGCCGAGCACGCGCCTGGCCGCCTCGCGCACCGTGGCGAAGGCCGGCACGAGCAGATCGTCGAGGGTGGCTTCCTCGGCCGCGACCTGGCGCTTGAATTCGGTGGTGCGGGCGGCGAGTTCCTCGTCGGACAGGGCGGACACTTCCGGCTCGAGCGCGTTGATCGCGGCCACGCGCGGGCGATAGCCCTTGACGCGGCGATCGTTGGCGGAGCCGAATACCTTCTTGGCGAGCGTGCCGAACATCTGGACCCTTTCTGAGGCCGGGCAAAAAAACCGCGCTGAGCGGTGCCGGCCGTGGTCAATTCCCCTATGCCGATCCGGTCGGACCGCGCATGAAACGCGTATCGGCCCTTCTTATGACGAAAGGGCGGCGCGGAAAGCCCGAAATGGGTTCTTCAACGCGCTGGCGCCGACATAAGAATGACCCCTAACCCTTGTCAATGCGGGGCTTGTCAATCGCCTGCGCAACTGCAAGGAAGCGCACGGGGTTTTCAGCGGCCCACGGCCGCGTTCGCCAGATTGTCTCGGAGCTTGCCCGCATGCGTTTCATCCCGGTCGCCGTCGCCCTTTCCGCGAGCCTCGTGCTCGTGGGTTCCGCTCTTTCCGGTTCTGCTCTTGCCGGCCCCGTCGCCACGGTCAACGGCGTCACGATCACCGACGAGGATCTGGCGCTGGCGCAGGAGGATATCGGCTCCCAGGTTCCGGGCAACGACGCGGCGGCCAAGCGCCAGGCGGTGATCGATTATCTGGTCGACCTGAAGATCGTCGCCCAGGCGGCCGAGAAGGAGAAGCTCGGCGAAGGCCCCGATTTCGCCCGCCGCCTCGCCATGGCGCGCGACAAGGTGCTGATGGATCGCCTGCTGAGCGAGGCCGCCGACAAGGCGACCAGCGAAACCGCGCTGAAGGCCTTCTACGAAGACAGCATCAAGACGCTCAAGCCCGAGGAGGAGATCCACGCCCGCCATATTCTGGTGCCGACCGAGGAAGAGGCCAAGAAGGTGCTCGAGCGGCTCAAGAAGGGCGAGGATTTCGCCAAGCTCGCCGGTGAGCTGTCGAAGGATCCCGGTTCGGGCAAGGAGGGCGGCGATCTCGGCTATTTCACCAGGGACCGCATGGTGAAGGAGTTCGGCGACGCGGCCTTCGCGCTCAAGCCCGGCGAAATCTCCGGCATCGTCAAGACGCAGTTCGGCTATCACATCATCAAGGTCGAGGATCGCCGCACCAAGCCGGTGCCGTCCTTCGATACGGTCAAGGACCAGTTGAAGACCTATCTCGGCCGCAAGGCGCAGCAGGAGCGCGTCACGGCGCTGCGTGCCGCCGCCAAGGTCGAGCGCTTCGGCCCCGACGGCAAGCCGCTGCCGGCCGAGAAGCCGGCCGAGGCTGAAAAGCCCGCCGAGCCGAAGCCGGCGGAGCCCAAGAAGAACTGATTCGATCCCTACCGCATTTCGGAGGCCATCATGGCCGGCAAGCAGGTTCCCGTCTCCCCGCTCGCGCCAAAGCGCCTGGCGGAGCTTCCGCCGATTGCCGGCGTGAAGCTTGCCACCGCCGAGGCCGGCATTCGCTACACCGGCCGCACGGATGTGCTGCTGGTAACGCTGGCGCAAGGCACGACGGTTGCCGGCGTGTTCACGCGCTCGAAATGCCCCTCGGCTGCTGTCGACTGGTGCCGGGACAATCTCGGCTCCGGCACGGCGCGCGCGCTGGTGGTCAATTCCGGCAATGCCAATGCCTTCACCGGGCTCAAGGGCAGGGCATCGGTCAAGCTGACGGCCGAGATCGCCGCCAGGGCCGCCGGCTGCAAGACGGACGAGGTGTTCCTCGCCTCGACCGGCGTGATCGGCGAGCCGCTCGATGCCAGCAAGTTCGACGGCGTGCTGCAGGATTGCCTCAAGCGCGCTGCGCCCGAGCCGTGGCATGAGGCGGCCCGCGCCATCATGACCACCGATACGTTTCCGAAGGTCGCGACCGCCACGGCGACGATCGGCGGCGTGCCGGTAACGATCAACGGCATGGCCAAGGGCGCCGGCATGATCCAGCCCGACATGGCGACCATGCTGAGCTTCATCTTCACCGATGCGCCGATCGCCGCACCCGTGCTGCAAGGCCTGTTGAAACGCGGCGCCGACAAGAGCTTCAACTGCATCACCGTCGATGGCGACACCTCGACCAGCGATACGCTGATGCTGTTCGCCACCGGCGAGGCGGCGAAGCGCGGCTGCCCGGCCATCACCGAGACGGGCGACCGGCGCCTCGCCGGCTTCCGCAAGGCGCTCGACGGCTTGCTGCTCGACCTTGCCCAGCAGGTGGCGCGCGACGGCGAGGGCGCGCGCAAGCTGGTGCAGGTCTCGGTCAGCGGTGCGGTCAGCGCGGCATCGGCGCGCCGCGTCGCGTTCTCGATCGCCAATTCGCCGCTGGTCAAGACGGCGGTCGCCGGCGAGGACGCCAATTGGGGCCGCGTGGTGATGGCGGTCGGCAAGGCGGGCGAGCCGGCCGAACGCGACCGACTGGCGATCCGCTTCGGGAATATCCGCGTCGCCGTCGATGGCGAGCGCGATCCGGCCTATGACGAGGCCGCGACCACGGCCTACATGAAGCGCTCGGAAATCGAGATCGGCGTCGATCTCGGCCTCGGCACCGGCCGGGCCACGGTGTGGACCTGCGACCTGACCAAGGCCTATGTCGAGATCAACGGCGACTACCGTTCCTGAGCAGCGTTAACGGCGCCCTGCACCGAAGCCGTCATCCGCGGCAGTCGCCCGGAACCATCGGTTAAGGGGTGCGGCGTTATGGTCTACCCGGAGTATCCTTGCGTGAAACTGCTTCTGGTTGTCGCCTGTGCCCTGATCGACGCGGATGGCCGCGTCCTGATCGCAGAGCGGCCCGCCGGCAAGCAACTCGCGGGGCTGTGGGAATTTCCGGGTGGCAAGATCGAGGCCGGCGAACGGCCTGAGGATTGCCTGATCCGCGAGCTGAAAGAGGAGCTGGGCATCGATGTCAAACAGGACTGTCTCGCGCCGCTCACCTTCGCCAGCCATCCTTACGCGGAGTTCCATCTGATGATGCCGCTCTATATCTGCCGGCGCTGGCAAGGCATCGCGACCGCCCGCGAGGGCCAGGCACTGAAATGGGTCCGCCCCAATCGCCTGCGCGATTATCCGATGCCGCCAGCCGACGCGCCACTGATCCCCTTCCTGATCGATACGGTGATGTGATGACGGATTTCTCGCGATTTGCCGCCGGCCGTCGCTTCGTCGCCGACGAATCGGGCGCCACGGCGGTCGAGTACAGTGTCCTCGCGGCGTTCATCTTCCTGGTTATCGTCGCGCCGCTGCACCTGTTTGGCCCGGCCTTGACCGCGGTGTTCGAAAAGGTGGTCGCCGGCTTCCCATAGCACGACGGGCCGGCTCAGACCGCAAGCTCGGCCGTCAGCGCCTGCCGCACCGGCTCGGGCACCGGTACCGGCCGCCGCGTCTGCCGATCGACATAGACATGCACGAAGCGCCCCTCGGCGGCGGCGGTGGCATCTGCGTGCCGGAAAATGCCGATGCGGTATTCGACCGAACTGCTGCCGAGGCGGGTCAGGCCAAGGCCGGCTTCGATCGCATCGGGGAAGCTGACGCTGGCATGGTAACGGCAGCCGGTTTCCGCCACGAGGCCGATTGCTGCGCCGCCGACTGGATCGAGCAGGCCGCGCTCGATCAGGAAGCCGTTCACCACGGTGTCGAACCACAGGTAATACACCACATTGTTGACATGGCCGTAGACGTCATTGTCGAGCCAGCGCGTGGTGATCGGCCGGAAATGGCGGAAATCCTGCCGGCTGGCCGGCGCGGGACGTGCCGCCATCACCACGCCGCCTTGTAGATCGCCAGCGCGTCGGCCTCGCTCAGCGGGCGCGGATTGTTGACGAGCAGGCGGGTCTGTTTCATGGCGTCGCTGGCCAGCATCGGTAGCGCATCCTCGGCGATCTTCATGTCGCGCAGGCGCTGCGGCACTTTCAGAGTGCGCGAGAGGGCGGCGAGCGCTTCGATGAAGGCGCTGGCGCGCTCGCCCTGCAGTGTGTCGGCCAGATGCGGGAACACGTCGATCGCCAGTTCGGCATAGCGGGCTTCCGCCGCGATCAGGTTGAAGCGCAGCACATGCGGCAGCACGAGCGCGTTCGAGAGCCCGTGCGGGATATGGTAATGGCCGCCGAGCGGGTAGGCGAGCGCGTGCACGGCTGCGACCGGCGAGTTGGCGAAAGCCTGTCCCGCCAGCAGCGAGCCGAGCAGCATGGCGCCGCGCGCTTGCGGATCGCTGCCATGCTCGACGGCGCGCCGGATATTGGCGCCGAGCAGGCGCAGCGCCGCGCGGGCGAGCGCACAGGAAACGGGATTGCGGTTCGGGCTCGCCGAGGTGAAGGCCTCGATGGCGTGCACCATGGCGTCGATGCCGGTCGCGGCCGTGACCGCCGGCGGCAGGCCGAAGGTCAGCTCGGCATCGAGCAGCGCGACATCGGGCAGCAGCACCGGCGACACGACGCCCTTCTTCTCGGCCGCGCCGGTGGTGATGATGGCGATCGGCGTCACTTCCGAGCCGGTGCCGGCGGTGGTCGGCGCCAGCACCAGCGGCAGGCGCGGCCCCTTGGCGAGGCCGACGCCGTAAATATCGCCGAGCGTCTCGCCGCCGCCCGCCACCAGCGCGACGAGCTTGGCGACATCCATCGGCGAGCCGCCGCCGAGGCCGAGAATGCCGGTGGCGCGGTGCTGCTTCGCCATTGCCAGTCCGTCATGGACATTCTGCTCGGGCGGATCGGCGGCGACGCCGTCGAACACCGCGACCGCGACGCCGGCCTGCTCCAGCACGGTTTGCGCCCGCGCGAGCAGTCCGGCCTTGCGGATGCCGGCATCGGTGACGATCAGCACGCGCTTGCCGAGCCGGTGGCCCGCGATTTCGGCCAGCCGGGCAATCGAGCCCGGGCCGGAGACGAGCGCGGGCGTGGTGTTGAAGCTGAAGCCGCTCACGATTGGTTTCCCCTTTTTATGATTGTCTTGGCGATTACCTTGGCGATTATCGATCCCGCAGCGGCCGTTCCGGCACGCCGAGCGCTTCGGCGAGGCGCATCTTGGCCGAGCCCGGTCTGAGCGGCTTCTGCTGGCTGTCATGCGGCGCCCAGCCGGCGAGCCAGACCAGTTCGATCGTGGCGCGGATGCGGCCATCGCTGTCGGAGAAGTGTGTCGCGTAAAGTTCGGCGGCGCGCAGGAACACGGCGCGCGGCGTCGGCCGGCGCAGCCGGTCGGTCAGGGCGTTGCTGGCGCCCATGGCGCGCAGGTCGGCCATCAGGGCGAACAGGTTGTCGTAGCGCAGCGTCAGCAATTCGCTGTCGGTGACCGGCAGCGCGAAGCCCGCCCGTTGCAGCAGCGCGCCGAGATCGCGGATATCGGCGAAGGGCGCGACGCGCGGCGAGATGCCGCCGAGCACCTGCATCTCCGCTTCGGCGAGGCATTCGCGCAATTCCTGCAATGTGCGCCCGGCCGGCAGGCAGGCCATGAACAGGCCATCGGGCTTGAGCAGGCGGCGGATTTGCGCGAGCGCGCCGGGCAGGTCGTTGACCTGGTGCAGCACCAGCCCGGACAGCGCCAGATCGAAGCCGGCTGCCGGCAAGGCGAGGCCGCCGGGGCTGGAGAGCGCCGCGAACGGGACCGCGTCAAGCGTCGCGTCGGGACGATCGTGCTGCGCGGCGCGGCCGAAACCGGCATCGGGCGTGCCGATGTCGGCAATATTCCGGAACTCGCGCAAGATGGCGGCGAGGCGCTCGGTCAGTTCGCCTGCCGCGCGGACGAGCAAAAAATCCGCCTTGCGCGCGGCAATCGCGCGCTCGAGCCGCGCGCCGGCGAGCGTCATATCGAAGATCCGCGGGGCGGTCACGCCTTCCATCATGGCTTGCGTTATGGCGCAGCCGTGCCCGCGACGCAAAAGCTCCGTGCGGCGAAGTTGGTCATCCGTTAGGATGATGCGCGGGGGAGGGGCTGATGCAGCGGATTTTGCAACAAGCCGGCCGGCGGCTGGGAGGCGGGCGGAGCTTCGCGGCCGGCCTCGTCGCGGCCGGCGTCACGCTGCTCTATCCGCCGGTATGCATGGCGTGCAAGGCGGCGACCGATTCCAGCGACACGCTGTGCCCGGCGTGCTGGGGCGCGATGCGCTTCATCGCGGAACCGCTATGCGACCGGCTCGGCACGCCGTTCCCGGTCGATTATGGCGGGGCGCTGCTGTCGCCGGCGGCGATCGCCGATCCGCCGGTATTCGCGCGCGCCCGCGCCGTGGCGCTCTACGAAGGCCCGGCGCGCGAGCTGGTGCAGCGGCTGAAGTTCAACGACCGGCTCGAACTCGCCAAGGGCATGGGCCGGCTGATGGCGGTCGCCGGCCGCGACCTGATCGCCGATTGCGCGCTCGTCGTGCCGGTGCCGCTGCACTGGACGCGCGCCTGGGCGCGGCGCTGCAACCAGGCGACGGAACTGGCGCGCGTCATTGCCGCGCAAACCGGCGTGACGCTGGCGCCCGGCCTGCTCAGGCGCGTGCGCCGCACGCATACGCAGGTCGGGCTGACGCGGGCGCAGCGGCGCGACAACCTGCAAGGCGCCTTCAGGCTGAGCACCGAGGCGGCGCTGGCGCTCACCGGCCGGCGCGTGCTGCTGGTCGACGATGTGCTGACCACGGGCGCGACCTGCAATGCGGCCGCGCGCGTGCTGCTGAGAGGCGGCGCGGCGGCGGTCGATGTGCTGACCTTCGCGCGGGTTGCCGCCGATGCCTAGCATCGCCATATTGAGGGCGACATTGAGAATATGGAAAGCACGCGCATGCCGCCCGTCAGGATCTACACCAAGAGCTGGTGCCCGTATTGCCGCTCCGCCAAGGAGTTGCTGGCGAAGAAGGGGCTCGATTTCGAGGAGATCGATATCGAGCGCCATCCGGAGGCGCGCGCCGCGATGATCCAGGAATCCGGCGGGCGCACCACCGTGCCGCAGATTTTCATCGGCGGCCGCCATGTCGGCGGCTGCGACGAGCTTTACGCGCTCGATGCCGGAGGCGGCCTCGATGCGCTGCTGGCGGCCTGACAGGGGGAGAGGTCCATGGACGGTGACCGGAGCTTCATCGCGGCGGCAGTGACCTTGCGCACCGGCCGCGACCTGAAAGCCAATGTCGATCATGTCGTGCCGCTGGTCGAGCGCGCCATCGCCGAGGGCGCGCGCTATGTCCAGACGCCCGAGATGACCTCGCTGATCGAGCGCGACAAGGCGAGCCTGATGGCGCAGATCGGCACGGAGGAGGACGATGCCGTGGTGGCGGCGCTGCGCGATGTGGCGCGCCGGCGCCAGGTTGCGGTGCATGTCGGCTCAGTAGCGGTGAAGACCGGCGACAAGCTCGCCAACCGGGCGCTGCTGATCGGGCCGGACGGCGCTATCGCGGCGCGCTACGACAAGATCCACCTGTTCGATGTCGACCTGCCGAGCGGCCAGAGCTGGCGTGAATCGCGCACCTATGCCGGCGGCCAGGAGGCGGTGCTGGTCGAGATGCCGTGGGGCCTGCTCGGGCTCAGCATCTGCTACGATGTGCGCTTTCCCTATCTCTATCGGGCGCTGGCGAGCGCCGGAGCTGAGGTGCTGAGCGCGCCGGCCTGTTTCACCAAGGAAACCGGCGAGGCGCATTGGAGTATCCTGCTTCGGGCGCGCGCCATCGAGAACGGCGCCTTCATGATCGCGGCGGCGCAGGGCGGCACGCATGAGGATGGCCGCGTCACCTACGGCCATTCGATGATCGTCGACCCGTGGGGCCGGGTGCTGGCGGAGGGCAGCGAGGAGCCGGGCGTGATCGTGGCGACGATCGATCCGTCCGTGGTCGCGGCGGTGCGCGGGCGTATCCCGAGCCTGCAGCACACACGGCAGTTCCGGCTCGGCTATGCCCGGCTCGCGGCGGCGCAGGCCGCCGAATGATCCGCTACGCCTTGTGCTGCGCGGAAGGCCATGCATTCGAGAGCTGGTTCCGCGATAGCGATGCCTATCAGATGCAGCTCGCTGGCGGCGCGCTCACCTGTCCGGTGTGCGGTTCCGCCAAAGTCGAGAAGCAGATCATGGCTCCGGCCGTCGCCGCCAGGCGGGAGGCGGCGCCAAGCGAGGCATCCAGGGGCGAGGCAGCCAAAGGTGCCGGCGATAGCGCGCCGGTGGTGGCGCTCGGCGCGCGCGAAGCGGCGCTCAGGGCGACGATGCGGCAGTTGCACCGCGAGATCATCGCAAACAGCGACGATGTCGGCGAGCGCTTCCCCGAGGAGGCACGCCGCATCCATTACGGCGAAACCGATGCGCGCTCGATCCGCGGCCGGGCGACGGCTGACGAGGCCAAGGCGCTGCACGAGGAAGGCGTCGCGTTCATGCCGATCCCGACCCTGCCGGACGAGCGGAACTAGGCAGTGGCGGTTTCGCCGGCGCAGGCGATCATCGGCCTGTATCGCCGGCATGCGCAAGCCTGGAGCGGGCTGCGGGGCACGGCGCTGGTCGAGCGCGCCTGGCTCGAGCGGTTTCTGGGGCTTTTGCCGGCGGGCGCCACGGTGCTCGATATCGGCTGCGGGCCAGGCGTGCCGATCGCGCGCCATCTCACGGATCGGGGCTGCGCGGTGACGGGCGTCGATGCCGCGCCCGAGATGCTGACGCTGTTTCGGCACAACCTGCCCGGCGTGGCGGCGCATCTCGCCGACATGCGGCGGCTGGCGCTGGACGGGACGTTCGACGGGCTGATCGCCTGGGACAGTTTCTTCCACCTGACACAGGCCGACCAGCGCCTGATGTTTCCGGTCTTTCGCCGGCATGCGGCGCCCGGTGCCAGCATGATGTTCACCAGTGGCCCGGCTGCGGGCGAAGCGATCGGACAGCTCGAGGGCGAGCCGCTCTATCATGCCAGCCTTGAGGGCCAGGAATACCGCGCCCTGCTCGACGAACAGGGCTTCGAGGTGGTGGCGCAGCGCAGCGAGGACCCCGATTGCGGCGGCCGCACGGTGTGGCTCGCGCGGCTGCGCTGAGGCGTGTACCAGTGTCCTTCCCGCGCAGGCGGGAATCCAGTGCCAAAAGCGCACGCGACCCTGGATTCCCGATCGCGCTGACGCGCGTCGGGAATGACACTGGTGACGGTGAGGTTTTCCGAAGCGGGATCGGCGGATCAAGTCCGCCGATGACGGCTGAAAGGTTTGCGCTTCTTCCTCCACCGTCTTGTGCCGGGCTTGACCCGGCACCCAGATGTTTAGGCGCCGGGCTTCGTCGCGCTCAGGAAATAATTCACCGCCGTATCGCCGGACAGCGACCAGCGGTTGGCGAGCGGGTTGAACACCAGGCCGCGCCGGTCATCCTGCGCGAGGCCGGCAGCCCGCATGGCGCGGGTGAGTTCGTCCGGGCGCACGAATTTCTCCCAGTCATGCGTGCCGACCGGCAGCCAGCGCAGCACGTATTCCGCGCCGACGATGGCGAGCGTGAAGGCGCGCAGGCTGCGGTTGATGGTCGAGAACACCGTCAGACCGCCGGGCCTGAGGCAAGCGGCGGCCGAGGCGACGAAACCCGGCACGTCGGCGACATGCTCGACCACCTCGAGCGCCAGCACGAGATCGAAACGCTCGCCGCCGCTTGCGACCTCCTCCACCGTGGTGGCGCGATAGTCGATGGCGAGGCCCGATTGTTCGGCGTGGAGCTTGGCGACGGCGATATTCTCCGCGGCCGGATCGATGCCGGTGATGGTGCCGCCGAGTCTTGCCAGCGGTTCGCAGATCAGCCCGGCGCCGCAGCCGATATCGAGCACGGTGCGCCCGTCGAGCGGGCGAAAGCTCCCGGCATCGGTGCCGAAATGCGCGTCGATGCGCTCGCGCAGATAGGCGAGCCTGACCGGGTTGATGCGGTGCAGCGGGCGCATCGGCCCGTCGGGGTCCCACCAGCGCTGGGCGAGATCGGCGAATTTCTTCACCTCGCCGCGATCGATGCTGGCGGCGGCCGGAGAGGTGTCGCTCGGTGCGGGGCTCATCATGGCGCCTGTCTTACCGTCAATGGCGGGCTTGCGCCAGCGCGCGCCATGGTTCGGCCGCTGTCGCATGCTTGACAGAAGCGCCCCCCTCGACGAAGAAACCGGCTCCCGCGGCCCTGTCTGAAAAATCCGACTGATCCCAATGTCTTCCCCGATATCTTCCCCGATGCCCCGTCTTGTCCTGAAGTTCGGCGGCACCTCCGTCGCCAATGTCGAGCGCATCAAGAATGCCGCCCGCCACGTCAAGCGCGAGTGGGATGCCGGGAAAAACTGCGCCGTGGTCGTCTCGGCCATGTCGGGCAAGACCAACGAACTCATCGCCTGGTGCAAGGAAGCTGCCGGTCGCTACGATGCGCGCGAATACGATGCCGTCGTTGCTTCGGGCGAACAGGTCACGGCCGGGCTGATGGCGATGGCGTTGCAGGATATGGGCCTGCCCGCGCGCTCCTGGCAGGGCTGGCAGGTGCCGATCTATGCCAGCGACGCCCATGGCGCGGCCCGCATCCTCGATGTCGACGGCCGCAATATCGAGGCCGGCTTCGCCGCCAATCGCGAGATCGCCATCGTCACCGGCTTCCAGGGCCTGCACAAGGAGAGCGGCCGCATCGCCACGCTCGGGCGCGGCGGCTCGGATACTTCGGCGGTGGCGCTCGCCGCCGGGCTCGATGCCGAGCGCTGCGATACCTATACCGATGTCGACGGCGTCTATACCACCGATCCGCGCGTGGTGCCGAAGGCGCGCCGGCTCGAGCGGGTGTCGTTCGAGGAAATGCTTGAAATGGCATCGCTGGGCTCCAAGGTGTTGCAGGTGCGCTCGGTCGAGATCGCCATGGTGCACCGCATGCCGACTTATGTCCGGTCGTCCTTCGACGATCCGGCCAACCCGAGACCCGGGACATTGATCTGCGACGAGGATGAGATCGTGAGAGACCAGCCGATGGAAAGCCAGGTGATTACCGGCATCGCCTTTTCGCGCGACGACGCGCAGATCACCCTGCGCCAGGTCGCCGACAAGCCCGGGGTCGCTGCCAGCGTGTTCGTGCCGCTGGCCGAGGCCAACATCAACGTCGACATGATCGTCCAGAATATTTCCGAGGACGGCGCGTTCACCGACATCACCTTCACCGTGCCCTCGGCTGATTACGAACGCGCCACGGCGCTGCTCGAACGGGCACGCGGCGAGATCGGCTTTCGCGCGTTGCAGGGCGCGCGCGACGTCGCCAAGATCTCGGCGATCGGCGTCGGCATGCGCTCCCATTCCGGCGTGGCGGCGCGCGCCTTCAAGGCGCTGTCGGAAAAGGGCATCAACATCCTGGCGATCACCACCTCGGAGATCAAATTCTCGGTGCTGATCGATTCCGCCTATACCGAGCTGGCGGTGCGCACGCTGCACACGCTTTACGGGCTGGACAAGGACGATTGAGGCCGGAATTGCCGCAGTGCAGCTTGCGGTACGGCTTTTGCCTTCGTAAACCGGAGGATGAAACCGGACGGCGAGCCGCCAAGCGATCCGTGGCGGTTGGCGACGGTGGTCTGGTGAGGCGAGGCTGATGAACATGCGGGCGGCGCTTGGCGGTCCACGCTTAATGCTGCGCAAGCTGCGCGAGGTGATGGCGCAGCAGATCAGCGCGCAGGAGCGCCTCGACAAGATCGCCGTGCTGATCGCCTCCAACATGGTGGCGGAGGTGTGCTCGGTCTATGTGCTGCGTGCCGACCAGACGCTCGAACTCTACGCCACCGAGGGCCTGAAACGCGAGGCGGTGCACAAGACCATCATGGAGGCGAGCGAGGGCCTTGTCGGCCTGATCGCCACCACCGCCGAAGCGCTTGCCCTGTCGGACGCGCAGGCCCACCCGTCCTTCTCCTACAAGCCGGAGACGGGCGAGGAACTGTTCCACGCCTTCCTCGGCGTGCCGATCCTGCGCGCCGGCAATACGCTCGGCGTGCTCGTGGTGCAGAACTCTGCGCACCGCACCTATTCCGACGAAGAGGTCGAGGCGCTGCAGACCACCGCCATGGTGATCGCCGAGATGCTGGCGAATGGCGAATTGGAGACGCTGGCGAGCCCGGGATCGACCGGCATGGCGGTCAGGCGGCCGCTGGCGCTGCGCGGCAGCGCGGTCTCGGATGGCGTCGGGCTCGGCTATGTGGTGCTGCATGCGCCGCGCGTGGTGGTGAAGAACCTGGTCGCCGACGATTCCGACAAGGAGATTGCCCGGCTCGAGCAGGCGATCGACCATATGCGCACGCGCGTCGACAGCCTCGTCAACCAGGGCGAGGTCGCCCATGCCGGCGAGCATCGCGATGTGCTCGAGACCTTCCGCATGTTCGCCTATGATCGCGGCTGGCTGCGGCGCCTGCGCGAGGCGGTGGCGGGCGGACTGACGGCCGAGGCGGCGGTCGAGCACGTGCAGTCGGATGCGCGCGCCCGGTTGCAGCGCCAGAACGACCCCTATCTGCGCGACCGGCTGCATGATCTCGACGATCTCGCCAACCGCCTGCTGCATCAGTTGACTGGGGAAGCCTTCACGCTCGCCGACGGGCAGTTGCCGGAGAACGCCATCCTGGTGGCGCGCACCATGGGGCCGGCGGCGCTGCTCGATTACGAGCGCCAGCGCCTGCGCGGCCTCGTGCTCGAGGAAGGCGGCGCCTCGAGCCATGTCGCGGTGGTGGCCAAGGCGCTCGGCATCCCGTGCGTCGGCGATGTCGAGGGCATTACCGGGCTGGTCGAGCCGGGCGACGCGATCATTCTCGACGGCAATACCGGCGAGGTGCAGGTGCGCCCGCAGCCCGATATCGAGGCATCCTTCGGCGAGCGCGCCAGGCTGCGCGCCAGGCGCCAGGAGCAGTACCGGGCGTTGCGCGACCAGGCGCCGGTGACGAAAGACGGCGTGGCGATCGAGTTGCAGATGAATGCCGGCCTGCTCGTCGACATGCCCAATCTGGCCGAGACGGGCGCCACCGGCATCGGCCTGTTCCGCACCGAAATCCTGTTCATGGTGGCGCCGAGCCTGCCGCGCGCCACCGCCCAGGCCGAACTCTACGGCACGGTGCTCGACATTGCCAACGGCCGGCCCGTCACCTTCCGCACGCTCGATATCGGCGGCGACAAGGTGCTGCCCTATCTGCGCATGGCCAAGGAGGAGAACCCGGCGCTCGGCTGGCGCGCGATCCGCATCGGGCTCGACCGGCCGGCGCTGCTGCGCACCCAGATCCGGGCGCTGTTCAAGGCGGCGGCCGGGCGCGACCTCAAGGTCATGCTGCCGCTGGTCGCCAGCGCCTCGGAATTCGATGCCGCCAAGGCGCTGATCGAGCGCGAGCGCAAGCTGCTCGCCGATAATGACAAGCTCGCGCCGCAGAGCTTCCGGCTCGGCGTGATGCTGGAAGTGCCCTCGCTCCTGTTCGACCTCGAGGCGATCCTCGCCCGCGCGGCGTTCATCTCGGTCGGCACCAACGACCTGATGCAGTATCTGTTCGCCGTCGACCGTGACAATACGCGGGTGGCGCGGCGCTTCGACCCGCTGGCGCCGGCGATGCTGAAGGCGATGCAGCGCATCGCGGACGCCGCCAACGCGGCCGGCGTGCCGGCGACGGTATGCGGCGAGATGGCCGGCCGGCCGCTCGAGGCGCTCGCCCTGCTGGCGCTCGGCTTCCGCTCGCTGTCGATGTCGCCGGCGAGTATCGGCCCGGTCAAGGCGATGCTGCTGGCGCTCGATGCGGCCGATGCGGCGGCCTTCCTCAAGGGCCGCCTGGCGGAGGCTTCGGGCAAGGCAAGCCTGCGCGTCGCGTTGCAGACCTATGCCGAGAAGGCCGGGATCCCGCTTTAAGCCATGCAGATGCACAGCTTGCCCATCGAAAAGCTGGCCGCCATCGGCCGGCGCCATGAGGAGATCGCCGCGCGGCTGGCGAGCAACGTCGATGGCGAGACCTTCGTGGCGCTGTCGCGCGAACTCGCCGAACTCGACCCCGTGGTCGCGGCGATCGCGGCTTACCGCGCGGCGGAGCGTGAGCTTGCCGATCTCGATGCGCTGCTCGGCGATGACGCGACCGATGCCGAGATGCGGGCGCTGGCCGAAGAGGAACGCGACGCCGTCGCCGAACGCTGCGACACGCTCGCCCACGCCATCCGGCTGGCGCTGCTGCCGCGCGATGTGGCCGACGAGCATGGCGCTATCCTCGAGGTGCGCGCCGGCACCGGCGGCGACGAGGCGGCGCTGTTCGCCGGCGCCTTGTTCCGGATGTATAGCCGCTATGCCGACCTCAAGGGCTGGAAGGTCGAAGTGCTGTCGCTCAGCGAGGGCACGATGGGCGGCTACAAGGAAATCGTCGCCGAGATCAGGGGCAAGGGGGTGTTTGCCCGCCTGAAATTCGAATCCGGCGTGCATCGCGTGCAGCGCGTGCCCGAGACCGAGGCGTCGGGCCGCATCCACACCTCGGCCGCCACCGTCGCCGTGCTGCCCGAAGCGCAGGAGGTCGATATCGCCATCAACGAGGCCGACCTGAAGATCGACACGATGCGCTCGCAGGGCGCCGGCGGCCAGCATGTCAACAAGACCGAATCGGCGATCCGCATCACGCATCTTCCGTCCGGCATCGTGGTGGCCGTGCAGGAGGAGCGCTCGCAGCACAAGAACCGCGCCAAGGCGATGGCGATGCTGCGCGCCAGGCTCTATGACGAGGAGCGTCGGCGCAAGGATGCCGACCGCGCCGCCGATCGGCGCTCGCAGGTCGGCTCCGGCGACCGTTCGGAGCGCATCCGCACCTATAATTTCCCGCAAGGCCGCGTCACCGATCACCGCATCAACCTGACGCTGTACAAGCTCGACCAGATGATGGAGGGCCTAGCGCTCGACGAGGTCGTCGATGCCCTGACCACCGAGCATCAGGCGGCTCTGCTCGCCGAAGCGGGCGCGTGACACGCGCCGGATTGCTGGCGCGCCTGCGCGCGGTGCTGGCGGCGGCCGATATCGAAACGCCGGCGCTCGATGCGCGCCTCCTCGTCCAGCATGCGCTTGGCATCGACGCTGCCGCGCTGTTGCGGGCGCCGGAAGCCGAGGCCGATGCGGCTGCTGTGGAGGCGGCGCTGGCCTTTGCCGCGCGCCGCGCCGCCGGCGAGCCGGTGGCGCGCATTCTGGGGATGCGTGAGTTCTTCGGGCTGCCGTTCCGGCTCGGGCCGGCGACGCTGGTGCCACGCCCGGATACCGAGATCGTGGTCGCGGCGGCGCTGCAGCAGCTCCAGCCGGCGCAGCGCCCGTGGCGGCTTGCCGATCTCGGCACCGGCTCCGGCGCCATTCTGGTGGCGTTGCTCGCCCATCTGCCGCAGGCCTGGGGGGTCGGCGTCGATCTGTCGCAGGGCGCCGCCGGCGTGGCGCGGGCCAATGCGCGCGCTAACGGCGTGGCCGGGCGTGCCGCCTTCATGGTCGGCGACTGGCTCGATGCGGTTGCCGGCCGGTTCGATGCGGTCGTCGCCAATCCGCCATATATTGCTGCTAGGGATATCGCCATGCTCGACCGCGAGGTGCGCGATCACGATCCGCATCTGGCATTGGATGGCGGCGCCGACGGGCTCGATTGCTACCGAAACCTGCTGCGAACGGCCGCAACGGTGCTGGCGCCGGATGGTTTTCTGGCGTTCGAGCTCGGCGCCGGCCAGGCGCCGGAGGTGGCGGGGATCGCGACGCTGCTTGGCTGGCGGGTCGAAACTCTCGACAAGGACGGCGCCGGCATCGATCGAGCGATGATCTTGCGGCATGATCGACAGTGAGATCAGCAAATCGTGCGTTGCAGCACGGCGAATGCTTGCTAATCGTGATGTGCTTCTGTACAGGATTGGCCGATGAAGAACGCCGATATCGCGAATCGCGGCTGGCGATCTGGCCCGGACGGTTCGGAACTTCCGGCATTTCGACAATTTGGCGATATGGGGCTTCGCCTTGGGGCGGCACAATGAACGCCGTGATCTGATACGAGCACCGCATTGCATTTCCGGACAGCCATGTCTCGCGCCTTGGCGCCTGACAGAGAAGGTCGGTGGCTGCCGGTTTTCCAGAGCTGCGCGTCAGCTCCCAGACCTCCGAAAGACGTGTCTATGAGACCAGGACAGAATAAGCGCATACGCGGGCGGAACCGTAAGGGGCCGAATCCACTCTCGCGCAGCTATGAATCGAACGGGCCCGACGTGAAGGTTCGCGGCACCGCCGCTCATGTCGCGGAGAAATACGTGCAACTGGCGCGCGATGCCCATTCCTCCGGCGACCCGGTTTCGGCGGAAAGCTACCTCCAGCATGCCGAGCATTATTTCCGGCTGCTGATGGCGGCGCAGCAGGCGCAGCCGCAACAGCAACCCTATCCGCAGAACGGCAACTTCCAGCCGCGCCCCGAGGTCGAGAACGAGGATTCCGAGGAATTCGACGACGATTTCGATGGTGGCGTGATGGATCGCTTCACCTTCCGCGCGCCGCAGCAGGCACAGCAGCCGAATAACGGCAACGGCCAATCCTATTACGGCAACGGCGAAGGCGAAGGCGAGGGCGGCGACGCCCAGCCGCGTTTCGATGCGTCGCGCCAGGATCAACCGCGCCAGGACCAGCCGCGTCAGGATCGACAGCGCCAGGATCGGTCGCGTCAGGATCAGTCGCGCCAGGAGCAGCCACGCTATGAGGGGCAGGGCGACCAGCCGCGCGGCGAGCGTTTCGACAATCGCGGCCCGCGCTCCGAGCGCGGCCCGCGTTTCCGCGATCGCGACAACAGGGATCGTGACAACAGGGATCGCGAGCGCCAGCCCTATAGCGAGCAGCGCGCCTTCGAGCAGCGCCAGCAGCGCGCGGCCACGGCCCCGCAGCCGGCGCCCGCGCCGGACGCGGCGCCTGCCGGCCTGCCGGCCTTCATCACCGGTGGCCGCGCGGCTCCCGTCGCCGAACAGCCGGCGGAGGAGGCAAGGCTCGATGAGCCGAGGGTTGTGGAGCCGAGGGTTGTGGAGCCGAGGATCGTGACGCCGAGCTTCGAGCCCGAGCCCGCCATGGCCGCCGAGGAGCCCGCGCCGCGTCCACGTCGCCGGCGCAAGGTCAAGGAGGTCGAGGAGGCCTCGCCCGCCAATGACGAGAGCGACGTGACGCCGGCGGCCGAGTAAGGCCGCCGCCGACCAGACGATGATCCCGACGCCCGGCACCCGTGCCGGGCGTTTTCTTTTTGCCGGTTCGCTCCCCTTCCGCCGCGCGGGCGGGCTCCCTACATGAAAGACAGGCAGGTCGCCGCCGAGCGGGGCCGGCCGGTGCGGGCTTTGTCCTGACGGGTGAAGTTTCGTGCCATCCTTGCATTGCGCTGCCATCATGGGGCGCGCTTCCGTTGCATTGGAGGGACGGATGAATTTCGAGAATTATACCGAGCGTGCTCGCGGTTTCGTGCAGAGCGCGCAATCGCTCGCCATGCGTGAGCAGCACCAGCAATTCGCACCCGAACATCTGCTCAAGGTTCTGCTGGACGATGCCGAGGGCCTCGCCAGCGGCCTGATCGACCGCGCCGGCGGCCGCTCGCGCGATGCGCTCGCCGCCACCGAGGCGGCGCTTGCCAAGCTGCCGAAAGTTTCGGGCAGCGGCGCGGGGCAGGTCTATATCGCGCCGGGCCTGGCGCGCGTGTTCGCCGCCGCCGACAAGGCGGCCGAAAAGGCCAAGGACAATTTCGTCACCGTCGAGCGGCTGCTGCTGGCGCTCGCCATCGAGAAGGACACCGAGGCGGGCAAGGCGCTGGCCGCGGCGAGCGTGACGCCGCAGGCGCTGAACAGCGCCATCAACGCGCTGCGCAAGGGCCGCACCGCCGACAGCGCCACGGCCGAGAACGCCTATGACGCGCTGAAGAAATATACCCGCGACCTGACCGCGGCGGCGCGCGAGGGCAAGCTCGATCCGGTCATCGGCCGCGACGAGGAAATCCGCCGCTCGGTGCAGGTGCTGTCGCGGCGCACCAAGAACAATCCTGTGCTGATCGGCGAGCCCGGCGTCGGCAAGACGGCGATCGTCGAGGGGCTGGCGCTGCGCATCGTCAATGGCGACGTGCCCGAGAGCCTCAAGGACAAGCAGTTGCTCGCCCTCGACATGGGCGCGCTGATCGCCGGCGCGAAATATCGCGGCGAGTTCGAGGAGCGCCTGAAGAGCGTGCTCAACGAGGTGACCGCGGCCGAGGGCGGCATCATCCTGTTCATCGACGAGATGCACACGCTGGTCGGCGCCGGCAAGGCGGATGGCGCCATGGACGCCTCCAACCTGCTCAAGCCGGCGCTGGCGCGCGGCGAGTTGCACTGTATCGGCGCCACCACGCTCGACGAATACCGCAAGCATGTCGAGAAGGATGCGGCGCTTGCCCGGCGCTTCCAGCCGGTGTTCGTCGCCGAGCCGACGGTCGAGGACACGATCTCGATCCTGCGCGGCCTGAAGGAAAAATACGAGCTGCATCACGGCGTGCGCATTACCGACGCGGCGATCGTCGCGGCGGCGACGCTGTCGAACCGCTACATCGCCGACCGCTTCCTGCCCGACAAGGCGATCGATCTGGTGGATGAGGCCGGCGCGCGCCTGCGCATGCAGGTCGATTCCAAGCCCGAGGAACTCGACAATATCGACCGCGAGGTGATCCGGCTGAAGATCGAGCAGGAGGCGCTGAAGAAGGAGAGCGATGCCGGTTCGCGCGACCGCCTGCAGCGTCTCGAGAAGGAATTGGCCGATCTCGAGCAGCGCTCGGCCGAAATCACCACGCGCTGGCGGGCCGAGAAGGACAAGCTCGGCGACGCGCAGAAGATCAAGAGCGAGCTCGAGCAGGCCCGCCTCGCGCTCGATCAGGCGCAGCGCAAGGGCGAGTACCAGCGCGCCGGCGAGCTGGCCTATGGCCGCATTCCGGAGCTGGAAAAGAAGCTCGCAGCGATCGAGGAGAACGAAAACAGGGGCGCCCTCGTCGAGGAGGCGGTGACGCCCGATCACATCGCGCAGGTCGTGTCGCGCTGGACCGGCGTGCCGGTCGACAAGATGCTCGAGGGCGAGAAGGACAAGCTGCTCAGGATGGAGCAGGTCATCGGCGAGCGCGTCGTCGGCCAGGAGGAGGCGGTCGCCGCCGTCTCGACCGCGATCCGCCGGGCGCGCGCCGGCCTGCAGGACCCGAACCGGCCGATCGGCTCGTTCATGTTCCTCGGGCCGACCGGTGTCGGCAAGACCGAGCTGACCAAGGCGCTTGCCGGCTTCCTGTTCGACGACGAGCAGGCGCTGGTGCGCATCGACATGTCGGAATACATGGAGAAGCATTCGGTTAGCCGGCTGATCGGTGCGCCGCCCGGCTATGTCGGCTACGAGGAAGGCGGTGCGCTGACCGAGGCCGTGCGCCGCCGGCCGTATCAGGTCGTGTTGTTCGACGAGATCGAGAAGGCGCATCCGGACGTGTTCAACGTCCTGCTGCAAGTGCTCGACGAAGGCCGGCTAACCGACGGGCAGGGCCGCACGGTCGATTTCCGCAACGTGCTGATCATCATGACCTCGAACCTTGGCGCCGAGTATCTGGTCAGCCAGGCCGAGGGCGAGGATTCGGACGCGGTCCGCGGCGAGGTGATGGATGTGGTCCGGGCGCATTTCCGGCCCGAATTCCTCAACCGTGTCGACGAGATCATCCTGTTCCACCGCTTGAAGCGGGCGCATATGGCGGCGATCGTCGATATCCAGCTCGCGCGGCTCGAGCGGCTGCTGGCCGATCGCAAGATCACCATCACGCTCGACGAGGCGGCGCGCGCCTGGCTCGCCGAGAAGGGCTATGATCCGGCCTATGGCGCAAGGCCGCTGAAGCGGGCGATCCAGAAGAACCTGCAGGATCCGCTCGCCGAGCAGATCCTCGCCGGCAGGGTCAAGGATGGCGAGACCGTCGCCGTCTCGGCCGCTGCCGACGGGCTGCTGGTCGGCGACACCGTCGTCGGCGCGGCCCGGCCGGAAAAGGTCACGCTGAACTGACGGATGCGGGCGGCGCGGTGGCGTCGCCCGCTTTCGCTGCCCTCATGTCGCAAGGGGCGCGCTGCTTCGTCGCGGCCGGGGCGCCCATCCCGATCGGAAGGGCTTTCCCTCATCCGCCGTAACGAGGATTTCTCTGAATCCCTAGCCGGCGTGAGCTGCCTTGAGCGCGGCGTCGAGATCGGCATAGAGATCGTCTGGGTCCTCGATGCCGGTCGAAAGGCGCAGCAGGTCGGGCGGGCACGGCGTGCCGGCGCCCTCGATCGAGGCGCGGTGCTCGATCAGGCTCTCGACGCCGCCGAGCGAGGTCGCGCGCTTCCAGAGCGCGACATGCGCGGCGGTGGCGACGGCGCGCGCTTCCCCGCCCTTGACGCGCACCGACAGCATGCCGCCGAAGCCGCCTGCCATCTGGCGCGCGGCGACCGCGTGGCCGGGATGATCCTGCAAACCGGGATAGAGCACCTGCGCGACGAGCGGATGCTGGCGCAGGTTCATGGCGAGGTGCATCGCGTTGGCGGAAGCCGCGCGCACGCGCAGATCGAGCGTGCGCATGCCGCGAATCAGCAAGAACGCCTCGAATGGCCCGAGGATGGTGCCGACCTGCTTGCGCACGCGCAGGATACGGTCCCAGAATTCATCCGGCCTGGCTGTGGCAAGCGCGCCGGCGATGACGTCCGAATGGCCGTTGAGATATTTGGTCGCGGCATGCATGACGATATCGGCGCCATGTTCGAGCGGCCGGGTGAGGATCGGCGAGGCGCAGGTCGAATCGACGCCGAGCCTTGCGCCCGCTTCATGCGCGATTTTGGCGACGCCGGCGATATCGACGATGGCCCAGGTCGGGTTGGCCGGCGTCTCGGCCCAGATCAGCTTGGTGCGGCCGGGTTCGACCGCCGCCTTGACGGCCGCGAGGTCGCTCATGTCGACGAAGCTCACCTTCAGGCCCCAATGGGCGGCATCGTCGAGCAGCCAGGCGCGCAGGCCCCAATACATTACTTTCGGCGCGACGATATGGTCGCCGGGCGAGAGCGCCATGAAGGTCGCGATCGCCGCCGACATGCCGGAGCCGAGCAGCATCGCCACCGGCGCGCCCTCCAGCATGGCGATGACCTCTTCGGCCTCGCGCACGGTCTGGTTGTCGGGGCGGCCATAGATGAAGCCGTTGCTATAGGCGTTGTCGGCATCGCGCAGATAGGTGGTGGCGACGTGGATCGGCGGCACGACCGCGCCGGTCGCGGCATCGGTGCGGCCGAGCGCCTGCGCCGCCAGGGTGCGCTTCGTCCAGCGTGAGGGCTGCTTGGAACTTGCCATTATCTTGCCTCTTCATTTCGGGAGGCGCGGGCGGAGGGCTGGCGGCCGGGCGCGGGCGCTACGGGGGAAAGGAGGAGGACTTACAGGAGCCTCAAGGGCCGCTGTCAACTGTCTTGCAGGGTAGTGGGCGGCTGTGCCTTCAAGCTCTGGCGGCGACGTTGCGGCGTTGCAGCACTTTCGACACGGCGGCGCGGATTTCGGCGACGCTGAACGGCTTGGTGACGACATCCTCGATCAGCGCGAGCAGGTCATGGGCGCGCTCGCGCTGGTCGGCATAGCCGGTCATCAGCACGATCGGCAGCAGCGGGAAATCGCGCGCGGCGGCGAGCGACAGCGCGATGCCGTCCATCAGCGGCATGCGGATGTCGCTGAGCAGTAGGTCGAAGCGGCCGCCGCTCGCTGAAAGCCGCTCGAGGGCGGCGGCGCCGTCGGCCTCGGCGACGATGGTGTGCCCGTCGAGTTCGAGCGCCCGGCGCACGATGGCGCGCACCGGTTCGTCGTCCTCGGCAATCAGGATGTGGGCCATGGTCTTGCCTCTCAGGTCTCGAGCGTGCCGACGAAGGGCAGTTCGCGGAAGGAATGGGCGACATCCATGCCGTAGCCGACGACGAACTGGTCCGGACATTGGAAGCCGACGAAATCGGGCGTGATCTGCACGGCGCGCTTGCCGGGCTTTTCCAGCAGCACGCAGACCTGCACGCTGGCCGCGCCGCGCGCGCTGAGCAGATCCTTGGCGAAGGCGAGGGTGCGGCCGGATTCCAGGATATCGTCGATCAGCAGCACGTCGCGGCCGGCGGGATCGCTCTCGATATCCTTCAGGATGGTGACATGGCCGGCGGAGACCGTGCCTTCCAGATAGCTCGACAGATGCAGGAACTCGACCTGCGGCGTGAGCCCGGCGCCATGGAGGGCGCGCAACAGGTCGGCCGCGAACATGAAACTGCCCTTGAGCACGGCGACGACGAGCAGCTTTTGCGGCTGGCGCGCGGCGATCTCGGCGGCGAGCGCGGCGTTGCGGCGGGCGATGGTGTCGGCGTCGAAGAGCGGGCGGATATGCGGCACGTTATTCATGACTGCGGCCTGGCGCCGCCCTCCCGTGCCATCAGCGCCTCGGCCTGCTCGCGCTCGTCGAGGAAGCGCACCTCGACATTGCGGCCCTCGGCAGGGGGCGCGGCGAGGCGCTTGCGGAACGACAGCGTTTCGCCGGCGGCGAGTTCGGCCTTGTCGGGCTTGGCGCTCCAGACGTAAAGCTCGGCGCCCTTGGCGTCGCGCACGGCGAAGCGCAGCGCCGGCACCGGGCGCGGCTGGCGCGTGACATTGGTGATCGCGCCCTCGACCACCAGCAGCCTTGCGCCATTCTCGGTATAGAGGTGGCTGGTGAAGGCGCTAAGATCGAGGCCGCGCAGGTTGACGGGCATCGAAAGCGCGGCATAGAGCCGCGCGGTCTGGGGCGCCGCGCGCACGATCGGCGCCCTGAGCGCGATGAGAAGCGTGATCGCCACCAGCACCGCGGTGGCGACGAGCCCGGCGCGCATCACGCGCGGCCGGGTGCTGGTCACGGACGCCTTGCGGGCGTTACCGGTGTTGCGCGTGCGCCGGCGTGGCGCGCGCGGGGGGGAAACATCCTGCGGGGCGTTTTCCGTTGCATCTTGCGCTGGCGGCGCGGCCGGCGCTTCGGGCGGCAACACCTCGCCCTGCGCCGTTTCGGCGGCATCGCCCGGCAAAGGCGTTGCGTCCGGCTCGGATTCGGGCACAGTCACGCTCGCCAGCCAGATCTCGCGGCAGCCGCGACAGCGGACCTTGCGGCCGGCCGGAGCCATGAAGTCCGCCGGCACCTCGTGGTCGGTGCCGCAATGGGGGCAAGTGATCAGCATGGCGTCATGATCGGTTTGGGCTCGTGATCGGCATGGTTCGGCCGGTTGCCCTGACATTGTCACAGGCGTCGTTCAGCGTGACTTTCGAAGGCTATTGCTGCTCCAGTATGCTTAATAGCCGGTTAATGCCGAATCACGCAAAACCGCCCGCGTGGCGAGACCGGCCGGGCGGCCGGGGATGGAGATCGACAGGGTGCTGCGTTTCGAGAATGTGGGTTTGCGCTACGGCATGGGGCCGGAGATTCTCCGCGACCTCAGTTTCGTGATCCAGCCGCATTCCTTCCAGTTCCTGACCGGCCCCTCCGGCGCCGGCAAGACGACGCTGCTGCGTCTGATCCTGATGACCCTGAAGCCGACGCGTGGGCTGATCAACCTGTTCGGCCAGGAAGTGGCCCGGCTCGACAAGGACGAGATGACCGGGCTCAGGCGGCGCATCGGCGTGGTGTTCCAGGATTTCCGCCTGCTCGACCACCTGACGACCTATGAGAATGTCGCGCTGCCGTTGCGCGTGCAGGGCAAGGACGAGGCGAGCTATCGCTCGGAGGTAATCGAGCTGTTGCGCTGGGTCGGGCTCGGCGAGCGCATGCATGTGCCGCCGACCGTGCTGTCGGGCGGCGAGAAGCAGCGCGCGGCAATCGCCCGCGCCGTGATGGTGCAGCCCGACCTGCTGCTCGCCGACGAGCCGACCGGCAATGTCGACCCGCCGCTGGCGCGCCGCCTGCTGCGCCTGTTCACCGAACTGCACCGGCAGGGCACCTCGATCGTGCTGGCGACGCATGATTTCGACCTGATGGACCAGTTCGACGCGCGCCGCTTCGTGCTGGCCGACGGCTATCTGGAAATCTTCAGTTGAAAATGCCCAGGATCGACAAGGCCGCCATATCGCGCTCGGCGTCGCGCTCGGCCGCGATCGCCGCCCGCGCGACCGGCGATCTCACGGTGCGGGCCATAGGGCTCGCGGTCGCGGCCAACCGGGGCCTGCGGCTCAGCCGGCGGCGCGATACGGCGTTGCTGCCGGCATCGAGCATTTCGGGCCGGGCGCTGGTGCTCATCATCGCCATCATGGCGTTTCTCGCCTCGCTGACCGCCGGCACGGTGCAACTCGTCTCGAGCGCCTCGACGAACTGGCGCTCGGCGATCGCCCGCGAGGTGACGATCCAGGTCCGGCCCCAGGTCGGGCGCGACACCGATGCCGACGTGAAGCAGGCGGCCGCGATCACGCGCGCGAGCGCCGGCGTCGATGCGGTGGACGTCTACAGCAAGGCGCAATCGACGCAGTTGCTCGAACCCTGGCTCGGGCAGGATTTCGAGCTGACCGAGATCCCGATCCCGCGCATCATTGCGGTCAAGGTCTCCGGCCATCCCGATTTCGGCACGCTGCGCAAGACGCTCGATCAGATTCCCGGCGTCTCGCTCGACGATCACCGCATCTGGACGGCACGGCTCTCGACGATGGCGAATGCCATGATCCTGGTCGGGCTGGTGATCCTCGGCTTGGTGCTGACGGCGAGCGGGCTCGCGGTCGCCTTCGCGACGCGCGGCGCCATGGCCGGCACGCGCGAGATCATCGACGTGTTGCATCTGGTCGGCGGCACCGACAGATTCATCGCCAACCAGTTCCAGCGCCACTTCCTGCGCCTCGGCCTCAAGGGCGGCGGCATTGGCGGGCTGGCAGCGATCGCGGTGTTCGTGGCGGCGGGCCTCGCTTCGCGGCAATGGGTGGCGACGCCGGGCGGCGACCAGGTCGATGCCCTGTTCGGCACTTTCTCGCTCGGGCTTGGCGGCTATGGCGCGGTGGTGGTGATTGCCGGGGTGGTGGCGCTGATCACCACCGTCGTCTCGCGCCTGACCGTGTTCCGCAACCTGCGCGGGCTGGAGTGAAAGCCCTGCCCGGCCCGGGCGGCCTGGCGGCGCGCGCCATAATCCGGCGCGAAACTGCGTTTAAGCGAGCACGCCATGACTGAAGGCTCGGGCGAGGATATGCCGATGCCGCGCCGGGCGGATGCGCCCGTCAGGGCCGGCGCGGCACATGGCGCCTGGCGCATGGTGCGGCGCGCCGGGCTGGTCGCGCTCGCCGCGATGGTGCTGTTTGCCGGCGGGCTGTGGCTGTTCGCCCGCGCCATCGATGGCAGCGCCGCCGTGCTGCCCGAGCGCGCCGACGGCATCGTCGTGCTGACCGGCGGCCCCGACCGGATCGGCGACGGCGTCGAATTGCTGGCGAGCGGCCGCGCCCGGCGCATGCTGATCACCGGCGTCAGGAAGGGCGTCTCGCTCGAAACGCTCGGCAAGCCGATGCCGCAGTTCAGGCAGGTGATGGCGTGCTGCGCCGATCTTGAATATACGGCGCAGAACACCGTCGGCAACGCCATTGCCGCCCGCATGTGGATGCGGCGCAACGGCTACCATTCGTTGATCGTGGTGACCTCGAATTTTCACATGCCACGCGCGCTGATCGAGTTCCGCCGGGCGATGCCCGGGGTGACGCTCTACAGCCACCCGGTCAACAGCGACCGCGTCAGCGTCGAGAACTGGTGGCGCGACGGGCCGGTGGCGCGGCTGGTTATTCTGGAGTACGGAAAGTTCGTCGTGGCCTGGTGCCGGATGCAGCTGATGAGCCTGCTGCCGGTCTAGTGCCCGGAGCCGCCTCTTTTCCGACCCTTTCCGCCGGACCACACATGATTTTCCTGCGTTCCCTGGTTTTCGCGCTGTTCTTCTACGGCAATACCACGATGTGGGTG
>Ga0209916_1000755_pt1 | contig 41534 bp, 34 predicted proteins | sample ThiBio_1000_plan_FD_183956 | JGI IMG/M metagenome (GOLD analysis project Ga0209916, IMG submission 183956) | Wastewater bioreactor microbial communities from Cape Town, South Africa - Thiocy_solids_2 (SPAdes) | ecosystem: Engineered > Bioreactor > Thiocyanate-remediating > Anaerobic-Aerobic ... | reverse complement strand
ACTTACATGGCTTAATTGTTCAAATACACAACTAAGTGTCCTTCCGAAGCTGCCTGAAACACTTACATGGCTTAATTGTTCAAATACACAACTAAGTGTCCTTCCGAAGCTGCCTGAAACACTTACACGTTTATATTGTTATAATACACAACTAAGTGTCCTTCCGAAGCTGCCTGAAACACTTACGGAATTATATTGTGGAAATACACAACTAAGTGTACTTCCGGAGCTGCCTGAAACACTTACATGGTTAGCGTGTTATAATACACACCTAAGTGTCCTTCCGAAGCTGCCTGAAACACTTACATATTTGTATTGTTATAGTACACAACTAAGTGTCCTTCCGAAGCTGCCTGAAACACTTACGGAATTATATTGTTATGATACACAACTAAGTGTCCTTCCGAAGCTGCCTGAAACACTTAAACGTTTAGATTGTTCAAATACACAACTAAGTGTCCTTCCGAAACTACCTGAAACACTTACAAGGCTTAATTGTTCAAATACACAACTAAGTGTTCTTCCGAAGCTGCCTGAAACACTTACATGGCTTAATTGTTCAAATACACAACTAAGTGTCCTTCCGAAGCTGCCTGAAACACTTACGGAATTATATTGTGGAAATACACAACTAAGTGTACTTCCGGAGCTGCCTGAAACACTTACATATTTGTATTGTTATAGTACACAACTAAGTGTCCTTCCGAAGCTGCCCAAAACACTTAAAATATTATATTGTTCAAATACACAACTAAGTGTTCTTCCAATACTGCCTGAAACACTTAAAATATTATATTGTTCAAATACACCATTAAAACTTTTGCATAATGATGGTGAAAGTATTGCAGACTATAGTAAACGATGGGATGCCTGGCGCGCTGAACAAGCATGCATCAAGCGTTGTAGAGAAAAATGTTGGACATTTAGAGATGAATTATTTGATTCTGTAGAATTCGCCACTTTTAGTGGCGAATTCTTTCTTGAATAAATTGGCTTTGCCAATTTATTCTGTAGAAAATTGAAAGGTATCTTAAGCCTTTTTAATAGATCTAAAGATGGCGCATGGACCTGATACGGTTAAATTATTGTCGCGCATTAGCGCGATTGATGATGGAACATTAGATGTCTCTTGGTTAAAAATAACAAGTCTTCCGGAACTGCCTGAAACACTTACACGTTTATATTGTCATAATACACAACTAAGTGTCCTTCCGAAGCTGCCTGAAACACTTACATGGTTAGCGTGTTATAATACACACCCAAGTGTACTTCCAAAGCTGCCTGAAACACTTAAAATATTATCTTGTGGAAATACACAACTAAGTGTTCTTCCGAAGCTGCCTGAAGCACTTACATATTTATCTTGTGGAGATACACAACTAAGTGTTCTTCCGGAACTGCCTGAAGCACTTACATATTTATCTTGTGGAGATACACAACTAAGTGTTCTTCCGGAACTGCCTGAAACACTTACACATTTAGATTGTCATAATACACAACTAAGTGTTCTTCCGAAGCTGCCTGAAACACTTACGGAATTATATTGTGGAAATACACAACTAAGTGTCCTTCCGAAACTACCTGAAACACTTACATGGCTTAATTGTTCAAATACACAACTAAGTGTTCTTCCGAAGCTGCCTGAAACACTTACACATCTATTTTGTGGAAATACACAACTAAGTGTTCTTCCGAAGCTGCCTGAAACACTTACACGTTTAGAGTGTTGGAATACAAAACTAAGTGTTCTTCCGAAGCTGCCTGAAACACTTACATATTTAGATTGTGGAAGTACACAACTAAGTATTCTTCCGAAGCTGCCTGAAACACTTACACATTTATATTGTGGAAATACACAACTAAGTGTGCTTCCGAAGCTGCCTGAAACACTTACATGGCTTAATTGTTCAAATACACAACTAAGTGTCCTTCCGAAGCTGCCTGAAACACTTACACATTTATGGTGTTATAATACACAACTAAGTGCACTTCCGAAGCTGCCTGAAACACTTAAAGAATTACATTGTTCATATACAAACCTAAGTGTCCTTCCGAAGCTGCCTGAAACACTTACACATCTATCTTGTGGAAATACACAACTAAGTGTCCTTCCGAAGCCGCCTAAGACACTTATACATTTAGATTGTAGCAATACACCATTAAAAATTTTGCGTGGCGATGGCGAAAGTATTGCCGACTATAGTAAACGATGGGGTGCCTGGCGTGCTGAACAAGTATGCATTAAGCGTTGTAGAGAAAAATGTTGGACAATTAGAGATGATTTATTCGATGTTTGTAATTAAACTACTACTTCTTCCGACTTTTTAGTTTTACGCTTACGTGGTGCTTCTTTTTCCGCTTCTATAACATCTTCCGGTACAAGATTTACTTTGCGTCTGCGTGGTTCAGCTGGTAGCGCCGCCACTGGTTCACTAACATTTTCCGGTACAAGATTTACTTTGCGTCTGCGTGGTTCAGCCGGTAACGCTGTCGGTACCGCTGCTGGTTCACTAACCGTGTGTCTGCGTGTCGGTGATGATGCTTTAACAATAACCGCAGGCGAAATAACCGGTGATTTTTTGACAGATTCCGCAGCGCTTTCCACAAGTTTAATATCATGATGTGGTGCGCTATCAATATCTTTCGTAGACTGTTTCTTCATACGTCTGTATATGTACCATCTATTTAACTTACTATATTCAAGCATTTCCGGAGACATTTCAAAGAGCGTTCTATTCTGATGCACTGCTACATGATATGCATCTTCAAAGCTACCAGTTCCTTTCGAAAGCAATTCTGCATATGGACCTTTAAAGCCTTTCGCCGGTTCACATCCGATATCGCCCATTTTTTTGTCTAACAATCTGTTTGGAACTAAATATTCAACAAATGTATCCATAACACGGTAGAAACTCACAGCAATTTTCAGTCCAAACGCAGCAGCATCTGCTGGTAGTCTCTCACCAACATTATCGTATAGTTTTGTAATATGCCACATTTCATTGCCACGGGCATCTCGTCTTACAAACGATTGCCCCTTTTTCAGTCCATACAGCAATGCATATACGGCTTCACCGTCAAAATTACACATAATAACATGACCACCAACACGTAAATGTCTATCCATGTTTCGTAACAGCCCGTTTAGTGCATCTTCTGATTCGAAGAAATAATGTAGTGTAAACATACATGATACAACGTCAAATCCGCGGGATGCTGCGCCAGCGAGTTCCTTAACACGAATAAAATCCGCAATTGTTTCGGGGAATTCGCGGAATGCTTCGCGTTTCGCCGGTGCAAATAGCGCTTTCAATATATCTTTATCTGTTGTTGACATTCCTGCCTCGCCATTTTCAAGAGAATTCGCTGCATCTGCCCATGCAAATATAATGTCGGTTTTGCGTTCATAATCCTTTTCGCGCATCTTTTGCAGCGCAAGCCATGCCGCTCCACGATAAGGGTTTTTTATGTTGTCTTCAGTTGCATCAGTCATTAGCGCAAATTCATAACCATTCTTAATATATTTATGTATATCTTGACCTGTACCAGAACCAATATCCCAGACGGCCGCACCATGTTTGCCATCTGCACTTCGCAACGCAACTGTTTGCAACAAAATCGCATCTTTTATGAATTGATTGTGAAATTTGCGCAATGATGCGGTTGCACCACGCATTTCATCCGTAGTGTCTGCATTGAAATATGCCTGCACAGTTTCTTCATCCAGTGGATATGCTGTAATAATATCTTTAACAGAAACTGGATAATGTAGTGTTTTCCAAACATTTTGCGCAACATCAACGGCATTCATAACACTGCCTTCTTGCCGTTTGGTTTTCTTCGAAAGATGGTAACGTTCGGTTTTGTCGTGGCGAATACGTAGCGCTTCCCATTTCCATCCTTCTTCAGCCAGGGGATTGTATCGCATTTCAACAACTGTATCAGAAATTACTTGTTCAGGATTGTCTGATTTCGTCCAAATAATACCATCATATGGAACCGCGCCTTCTTCAACATAATCAAGTACGCGTGGTTCAACTGACATATAAACAACAGATGCAAGTGGGTCCTTTGGTTCCAATGGTTGAAACAGGACTTCAGCGAACTGATTTAGTTCACGTCGGGCATCTTCGGTATCTTTACCTCCAGCGATTGGCGTTTGCATAAATACTGTATACGGGTCCGAAACTGCATCAAATTGAGTTCCTGCAGTATATAAATCGAATATCTTGTAATATGTAAGCGAACCATCTTTGTTTCGATTTGGTCGAATCATTTCACGCCCAGTTGCATCACGGCGGCTTCTAACAAGGAAATCAATCGTATTTTCCTCCGGTGGTTTCCATTTGAACTGATTTGCCCAACGACGTCCAGTTTCACGCACAGTTTCACCGACTTTAGATGCACCAACTGCAAGGTGATTTGGCGTGAAAATTAAACCATCTGTGTGATATTGGAATTCTCCAGAATGTTCACGTTTCAGAAGCGCTGATGCTTGTTTTAGAACGGTTATATCTCCTTCAGGAAAATAGAAATCTTTAACGCGAACAACAATATTATTTGTAGAAACGCGAATTGCTTCGCGTGAAATTTCATATTGTTGAAACCATAATTTCATTTTGGAAAACCGATCTAATGCAATTTTTGTAGCATCAGCAACGGCTGATTCTTCTCTGAAAGGAAGGCTACGAATATCGACGCCACCAATGTAATAAGCATCGAATAACAATGCATGCCAAATTAGTTTTCCTTCGCTTGTTCGTGTTACAAATTCACAATCCATTACAGTATTTAGTAAAACATTTGATGCACGTGGAGGTGCACGTAGTGTGCCGCGACGGGCGCCTCCTTCAAGTACAGCAGGTGCATCATCTGTTGCAACAGGTGATATATTAAGCCTATAACCGGTTGCGTAAACATGCATGTTTGTATCCATAAGGAATACACCACCAATATTATCAACAACTAAGAAACAGCGATTACCATCTGCTTTGTCGGTAACATTGTAACTTTCATTAACAATGTTAGGATATAGAGGTTGTGATGTTGCAGTCATGTTCATGCGCGAAAGAGTAACAGGATTGGGACCAATGAACGACGGCCGTGGTCTCCAACGTGATTGTTTGAATCCAATAAGCGAAGAATACCAAAGCCGAACGCGTTTTGCTTCACTTGACTTAACAAGTGTGAAATTTCCTTGAATGCCTTGAATAACAAGTGTACTCGCTCGAATAATCATGTTTGCAAGTGTTGTAGGATTTTCGCTTGCTGTTTCGCGGTCCAATTCGACTTCAACTTCATATTTTTTAGGACCATGTCGAAGTATACGCGTTTTCTTAATACCTTCTTTTGTAGGATATTTCACTTCTTCTGAGACAGCTGAAACATCAATGCGAACACCTGGAAGTTTTTCGGGATGCACAAATGTGTAGCGACGAATTAATCGATAACTTTTGTCTAAATTCGCCCAATTATCATGTTGCCCTTTTGCAGTTGCATCTGTTTCGATATCAATGGGAGTTTCCATACGAGCTTTTATGCGTAAACCATAATCGACATTTTGAAGTGGTGGAACATCTTCTGCAAGTGTTTTCGTCATACATGTGAATGAAATATCAGCCAAGGATTCAGTCTCACAATAACGCTGAATATCATTCATACCAGTAATAGTCCAACGATAGTTTCCAACAGTTAGAATATTAAGGGTGTCTTGGAGTGGATTGTGAATCAATCCAACTTGCTGTAGACGACGTTCAACGGCCACAAAGTTCGTGTAAGGAATGCCAGGGTATGAAGGTAACTGGCGTGATGAAGAAGCAGATTCCCAAGCATCACTCCACAATTCTTCTGGTTGGAAGAAAGTCGCCTCGAGTTCAAGATTTGGCCGTTTTAGCCAAATGTCACACATTGAAATGATTTGGTCGATTTCCGATTTTTGTAATTCCATTGTATTGCAATTAGGGAAATTACTTGTAAATGGTGCTTACTGTTCTTCTGGTTTTTATTTTCAATTTTGTGGAATGCCGGCCTGTTCCGAAATTAAGATACACTTTTCGCGAATGCGAAAAGTATCAAAAACTTTCGGAACAAGGCCGGCTTTCGTAGAACTACCGAAATTAAGCTACACTTTCAGTGTAGCTTAATTTCGGTAGTCTACGGTACCTTCGATGACGTCAAAATTAATACCTTATCTAAATCTAAATCAAGGTGTCACATCCATCAATTCTTGTTTTAGATTTAGATAACACTTTGATAACATCGCTAACATGGGATAAACAAATAGAATGTCCTGTTGGTGAAATCAATTGGTCAGGACCACAACCAGATTGGTTAATTGATTACACATATCATAATATTACATATACTGAGGCGATATTTAAGCGTCCTGGGGTATGCGAGTTCATTGAATATTGTTATAACAAATTTGAACGCATTGGAATATGGACGGCTTCGCTTGAATCGCGTGCAAAAGCTATTTTGAGTGTTCTGATTCCAAAACATATTAAAATTGGGTTTTTATGCGCGCGCAATCAGGATTCTAACTGTATTAAATGTTCATCGAGTTTATGGGATATTGGCATCAAGCCATCACAAACAATAATTATCGACGATATAATAGATATTGATGCAGTTAACGAAGGTGCAACATTATTGCATATAGATGCATATGTAATACCAAATAAACACGATAGAAAACTACTAAGATTAGTAAAAATGTTACCGTAGAAGTACCGAAATTAAGATACACTTTTAGTGTAAGACCTGTCCACCTTTGGTGGACAGGTCTTTTAACCCCGTTCTGGCTTTGCCAGAACGGGGTGTATCTTAATTTCGGTACTCTACGTTAACAATAATATCATTTATAGTATGTAAATTAATGTCATTGCTGTTGATAACAGCGGTTTCATGCATTGCAATTGGATTGCTAACGCAATGGATTACCGAATCACGAGAAGGAAGTGTTGCATCTGGTTGGGGAATGACTGCAACCGCTACTATTACACATAATCCTAAAGTATTAATTTGGAATATGAAATTGCTGCCATGGCCAGCTACATCAGATGCAATCGAGCGCGCAACATTAATGATGTTAGAATCAGTATGGGATGATGCCGATATCGTTGTATTAACTGAAATAATTCATGGCGGTGCATCTGAAATTGTTGCAAATCAACTAAGAAACAAAGGATTCATTTGGGGAACCAGACCATTACAATCATGGCCACGTCTTAATGGTGGTGTTTTAGTTGCGTCTCGCATTCAACCGATTTCCTCATCATTCATAATATTTGAACATTCAACATACAAAGAGGCAGATAGATTAGCATCAAAAGGTGCTGTAATTGTTGAGTGGCCAACATTTTCTATTATTGGAACACATTTGGATGCTTGTCCGGCTGATAGTGAAACACGTACACAACAAATCGCCCAAATACGTAAATTACCACTGTCTGGACCGGTTTTTTGGGCCGGCGATTTTAACTTCGATTTACGTTATGAATCACATTTATATGGTTTACCGGAATATGCAGCAGATGCACAGCCATCATTTGAATACAAGCGATTAGATGGAGTAATTTCGATGAACGATGGCGGCGCAATCGCAGAGGATTATGTTTTGCATCTTGCGGGGTCGGATCATTGGCCCGTTTTGTCAAAGCTGATTTTTTTCACAAAATAACACAATAAATGTCAGCTACTTGGAGTCACCCTTTTTGGCGCATATTGCACGTTATTGCCGAAAAACATACAAATTCAACAAATAACCCACTAATAATTGCATTTTTAAACAATCTTCCGAATGTTATTCCGTGTGGAAAATGTCAATTACATACGAAAACATATTTAATAGGGCATCAACTGAAAGGCCCACCTGTAGCACCCGTGCCTATTCCAAAACGTCTTTTCCGTGGAATGCCAATGGCTGTTACTCCACCAGTTTTAACACGATATTCATGGGAACCGGTTGAATTCAAAAAATGGGTATGGGAGTTCCATGCAGCCGCTAATAAATCTGCTGGTGCAGATTCGACCACATCATATGATACACTTACAACGCTTTATGGTAGTATTGATGTGTCTGAAGACATCAAAGCACTAATTGATTACATCACAAAATACATGTTAACATATGGGGGAATTCGAATTGACCATTTTCAAGATTTTAAGACACATTTAACAAAATTACGGGAGATTTATGGGTTTTAAGGTTCGCAAAAATGAATGGAGGGGAAATTAATTGTATAGTTTTGTTAACAACCAACTGTGACGCCAAACCTACACACGCAAACAACTGACACTATGGATTACTACTTCGATGATACCTGGTTTGACAACACGTACGTCATTAGCTGCATTCGGTACAAGTTGAATGCTTGTGTACGCTACAAGACCCAGATGGGTCTCGCGCAGAAGGGCATGCGGCGCCACAAGCGGGCAGTTTGGTGGCGTGTTTTGCCTGTGCTGGCCGCGGAGCTGGTCGACGTCGAATGCATTGGGCACCGGTGTGTTGTTACTTTACACGATGTGTACGCGGTGTTGAAGACACCGGGCATCAAGAGGAGCGCTCTCCAAGCTGAACTCCAGAAGGGCATTGATGCACTTGATGCTGTGATAGCCAAGTTCACGGCCGTGCTTGAGCATCTCGTACTACGGTACAACATTGTAGGATCTTGTTCACTATGTGATGTGCATTACGCTGTATTTGACTCGTTGTGGCACACCGTGGCAAGCATCAAGGGCGACGATACTGCCGACGAGGTTGCCGCTGAGGCTGCCGCTGAGGCCGACGACATGGCTGCATTCTTTGCGACCACAGCTGAGGTAGCATCCACGGACGACGAGTGGCTCTACTTCAAGAACGCCGAACTATGCGCGCGCCAACACGCGTGCGTTTGGTTTAACCGTGATGGTACTCTTGACAAGTACCGCGCGGCATCGGCAGCAACCATAGCTCTTGTGAAGGTGATTGACGCCGCAACTGTCTAGTGCGCGCGAATGCACTTTTTTATGTGCTGGTACTGGCCCTGCAAAAAGAACCAGCAAAGCCGATTCTTTTTTCAAGGTCGACTTTCGCGTGTTTCAGCATGCTTTTTCACATTAATACATATTGGATGTCCCTTGAAATGCCCGCAATCATCACCAATATGTAATGTTTTTCCAATAACACTATGCATTGTAATTTGTTGGGGTAAATAGTAAACTTCAAGTTTAAGGGTAACTTTGTAAATTTCATAAATATTTACAGCACCATCAAATGATTCCACTGCACGAGAATACAAAGGAGCGGAATTATTAAATGGAATATATAAGTGTAGTGGTGTTAGCATTTGTCCAACAATTGGAAAATCAGTTGGTGTATAAGACCAACGAACATGATCATTAAAATACACAGTTAAACGATTTAATGATGTAACATGTTCTGATTCCATAATTATTCCTTTACATATTCCATTTGCAGGAACAGTAAAATTAATTATGGAATCTTTTACATCGGCAGATACGCTTTCAATTGTCATAATTTTAGAATTCCAATCTTTTGAATACGCCAGGTTTCGGCGTTGTTCCATATCCAAATATGTATATTGACAAAATACTTCAATTGAATTTATTTTCGATATAATGTGTTCATCGCATACTTCAAGATGTATGCTTGCATTTGGTTGCCGAATTAGCGGAATTGCCGGCATAAATGGTGACAAATCAAATTTATATGTAATAATTCCATTGCCTACAGTCGCCTTAATGCAGTCTTTTACTAATTTAAATGGTATGCTAATAATTTGAACATCATCAATGGTAATGACTAAACGCGTTTGTTCTGGCAATGCGAAAAGAATTGCTGTCATTGGGTTTTTGAGTGTAAATTTAAATCCAATCGGCATTACTGTGTCTCCAATAGGTTCGAATTTAACATGATAATTTGTTCCAGTATTATTCATTTTCATTGTGGCAATTTCAGATGCAGTTATGGGATTGCCTTCGAAAAATTTTGAGCCTCCACAAAGAGGAAAATCTGTCGTATTCATCATTTGTATTTCAAAATTAAAATGGATTTAAACTTCCAGCACAATGCTTAATTTTATGAAGTTGCAGAACATTGTGCGCTAACGCCGGCTGGCAATACAGATACATTCAACGGAAAACGCGCACTAATTCCAAAGAAATCCGCAATCCATCGTGGACATGTGTTTGCAAGTTGATACCAACCAACGCTTCCTGCGACACCAAATATAATACCCATTATTGCCGGTACTATTTCTTCGCAACCTGTAAAATATCGATGTATCATTAACCATAGTAGTAAAATAATACTCACACACACAGCAACATTCGCCGTATTTGAAGCCGCGAGTGACTGGTCATCTGTTAACCATGGCGGAAGTCCTCCATCGTTTAACAGTGCTATCGCCGATTGCAACATATATGAAATTGTAAATGAAAATACTAACATCCATGTTGATGGCACAAATATACTACGTAAACTGCTATCAGCTCCAATAATTGGAGGAACAACGCCGCATTTTGTACCAGGTGCCCACAAAGGTACTTTGCCATGTGATAAAAATGTAGTCAAATGATGCAAACCAATACCAATTGGCCATGTCACTAATATAACTAAAAGCAACCCAACTGTAAACATCATAAATGGTATATTCATTGTTAAGACTGCCATTGATGCAATCGTTATTGTTAGAATGTATGGAAACCATGCAATTGTAATTGCAAGGTGTTCTTCTAACGACTCAAGGAGCGATGCCATTTATTTATATGTGTTTTTTTCAGTGTGTGTCACACAAGATTACTTTTGCATCTGGTTGGTTTGATTCTGCGCGCGGAATATGAACAATGTTAAGATTATCCATACTCCATGCACCCATGGCTACAGCCCATACTGCCGCAAAAAGTGCGCCAAACACAATACTAATAATTAGGCTTTTTGCATTCTCACATCCACTAACAAAACGAAGAATGCTATAACCAAAAAACACGGCTAAACATGCCGCAATTGAAAAGCCAGTTGTTGTTGATGCATAAGAAGCAACACGGTTATCAAATGAACTACGTAGAAGAAGCACAGCGGTAATTATATAAACTGTTGCAAATGTAATGATGCTAAGTTGTGGAGAAATCCATAATGGCCATGAAGCACCAACCGTTTCAAACAGCGTCTTTTTATCGGTGGCAAGTGCACCAAATGTTGCACTAAGTTTCCAAGGTGAGCATTGCAATGTATATGTGTCTGGTGGAGCACTATATGTTCGCAATATTCCGCCAATTGCATAAATTAAAATAAGACCAATTCCAAACACTAAAAACGCATAATCTGCCATAAGAATGCCTAAAAATAATATTCCCGCTGGCAGACTTTCAGGTATTGTTGAAAAAAATATAGAAATAATGCGTTGAATCTCACCAAAGTCCATTTTAATCTACCATACGAAGAATAATAGACATTGCACCGTTGTTATAAACAACACGTGATAATCCAGCGCCAGAACGCGGACGCTCTACATATCTCTGAATCCTGTAATCATAATACGTTGTGCCAACGTCGGCAATAGGCATTCCTAAGCTCGATAGCCACGTTCGAATATGTACAAGTGCAGCATCTTCTGTTGGAAAAGTCATAGCTGGTGGCTCAAAATTAACACCATTTACGAAAATCTTCCATTTTTCCGGAAGTGGTGGCTGATATATAATTTGTTTGCGAATTTTAGCGGGAGGCGTCTTAGTGCGTATACCTTCCCATACATTCATATAGTCATCATCGCCGACATTCCATTCTGCAGACGGGTCATACATCATCGCGGGCCGTGGTGTTGTTTTAGTGTCAAAGAAAGCTTCCATTTCACTTGGTGAAATACGTTCAAATCCTTCTGTCGGGGAACCAACAGTTCCCTTATCATCATCTGAATAAGTGTAGTAGTCTGAATTCATCATTATTGTTTAAAAATCGATAAATTATTTTGTGTCATGTTCAATTTTTTCCAAGCATTCCATATGGAATTAGCGGGATAATTGGTTCACATTGCCAGAAGAATTTTTTGCCTATAACATAAAACCCATATTCAGCTGGAAAATATTCCGGATATTCGCGTGGTATATGATGATACATAGGATTAACCAGATAGTATGATGCAAGCGGAAACACCATTGCCGACTGTTGCGCTGATGTTATTTGTTCAACATGTTGCAAACTTCTGGTATTGCATCTGGCAAGCTGTTCACACGTTACAGGTCGTTCAGCAAGTGACGCCCAAAGTGGTGGCAAATGCCACGGATAGTAAAATGCCGCATTAACATCCCGCCCCAAATAATAATTTAGCACCCACACAAGACTTTCAACATACATATCACATAGTTTATTAACATCATCATAATGTACAAATTCAGCATAGTAGTAAGCAGGTTCATCCAATTTCCATCCCAGTTCTGTCGTCATTTGAGAAATTGGCCAATTCTCCAATTCAGCTAACATTTTTTCGGTATCGCTAAGTCCATGTGGAATAAATTGTGGTCGAATATGTTGACGCGAACGCCGCCATTTCGCTAACCATTCTTGCTCTTTTGCTGCTAATTCCACAAATATTTGTGTTAGCATTTCGGCATCAAACGTGCCATCAGCGGTAACCAACGGTTTGCCTATAAATTCGCGTGCATCCTTATACACACCCATTATCCGTTCGATACCATCATCTTGAATTGTTAGAGATAATCCATGTGGAATAAAATCATTACCTAACATGGTGCAAAGAGCAACATAATCGTGTAGTGTGCCTGGTGCCGCTGTAGGTGGCGCGATATCTGCTTGAATAATTTCCGCCAATCGCATAATATCAAAGAATATAAGCGTTTCGCGGTTGTCTGCATCATATTTGATTTTACCAAATTCAACTGCTTCGCGAACGAGTGCAACGCGATGTCCATCGGCAACCTGCAAGAGTGATAACATGATTAAATCTGCATCAAGCCCGTATACAATATGATACCCGCTATCGACAGCCGTGTTCCTGATGTAATTCATGATTTTATGTTCACCTTCACCGGGTTCTTCAGAATCACTGAAAATTATAGTTGGAACAAGTTCGCCAAATGTAGGTAATGCGGTAGTTATCGCTGTAGAAAGTTTTGCCATAAAAGCGGTCCCTGGTGTAATTGCGTTCGTATCCCATTTTGGAGTACTGTCGTATGCTTCAGTAAGTTGTCGAATGAAAGCGCTTTTGAATCGTCGTTGTCGTTGTTGTTTCATTTTAGCCATGTGAACAACACCATCTATTGCAATGTGTAGCGTTGTTGTTGGTTTAACAAAATTTGTAAGAGTTGCAATATATTCAACTACATCATGACATAGACGTATTTCCCAATCATCACGGATCGCTGGATTATATGGATGTCGTTTTTGTAATTTATGAACACATCCATAGATCGCACAATTTAGATCCAGATGCAAATGTGCGGCCGAATCAAGCGTACCAAATATTAAATGTGTGTAAGTATCAATAAGTCGTTTGAAATACGAAGGAATCCCCATTCTTGCTAAAATGAATAAAAATGCAATAACTTAGCTTCAATATTGAAGTCAGCCTACAACATCACATAATTCGTCTGCAATTGTATAAGATAGAATTTTTGGCGTTATAATTCTATTATTAAGCGTTCGTTTGCGTAGAGATGCAAAATCTATGGTGTATATATTGGTTGCATCATAGAATTTAATATAATTAATAATTTTATTAACATTTCGATGTAAATAATGATGTATAAAATGGCATGTCATAATCGTTTTTGTTTTCATAAAATATGTTGCAATCTTGTTTTTTCTCACATTATAACGACTGATGTAATTATCCCATAGCAAATCCATTGCGTTTTGTATGTATGAATGAATGTAGATTGTTCCGGATTTAGTAACATGTATAATATATGATTCATGTAATAATTTGAATTTACAATGTAAATTCGCAAGTGATTCATTATATACGTATATATCATTTGGTTCAAAATGAAGAACTATATAGTTATTGAATTGATACCAATTGATAAGTTGATGTATATGAAATAAATGTAATGTTTTTGAATATTTCGGAGGAATCATTTCGAATATCCACGTTGGTATCATGTATGCGCCGACATAATATAGTTTATGATTTATAATTACATGTGCATTAAGAGGGTAGTCTTCAATGACCCATTTATCGATTTGCTTTGTCAATATTTTTAATTCACCTTTACGAACATTGTTCGTAAATATAAATTCATTCTTTTTATTCGTTGCTGTTATGGAAAATAAATTTATATTTAAGTAAAAGGAAATATTGTATTCATTAAGACTATACACTTTTGTAGCAGCTATATTATCTAAATCGCTTATAATCATTAATTCACATGTTTGTGATTCTAAATAATATATATAAACATGTGGTGTACAAACGTATTTGGGCAATACCAAAATAATAATATATGATGGATTAAGAAGTAAAACAGAATAAAACATTATACTCTGTGGTATCGAAATCAATATTCGTGAAATTGTAAAATTATGTGAATATGTTCCTACGATGCCACCATCAAATGGATCAATCCATAGTTTTATTATGGCAGATTCATTGATTTTAAATGTTCGTGGTATATGAAACTGCGTCCAATAGTCATAATTGAATTTTCCATAACGCGGTTCAACGCGAAATTTTCCATAGTTAGTTCATAGTTAGTATATTTAATTGCCGGGGATTTTTTAGACCACAATGGCATTTTGCTAACCATAATTATATATGAATGTATGGCTTCATTTTGAACATATAGCTTCAGATAAGACTGTTATAGGGGGATGCAAGAACTTTTGCGACTAAGTCGCAAAAGTTCTCGTCTTCCCCCATATTGAAGGCAAAAATTCCAGTTTAGACATCAAGTATAGATTAGTTCGATATGTCTAAAAAAACACCATCTGCTACCACATATAAAAAATTATCGCACCGCGAGCATGTACTCCTTCGTCCAGCAATGTATGTTGGTAGTACTACTGGCCGTGAAGAATATATGTGGTTAATAAATGATGGTCGTATGGAAGTGCGGGCGATAAATTTTATCCCCGCACTTCATAAGATATTCGATGAAATATTAGTTAATGTTATAGATCACAAAACACGTATGGCTGAAGCGGCCGCCGCAGTTGCAGCAGCCGCTAAAAAGTCAAAAAAGGCAGTTGCTCTCGCAGCAATGCCTTTACCGGTTAAAAACATTTGGGTCACAATTACAAGCGATACAATAACCGTCAAAAACGACGGCAATGGTATTCCTATAGTTGAAAATCCAGAGGAAAAGATGTACAACCCAGAACTAATCTTCACAGAACTACTCACAGGACAAAACTACGAAGAAGATGAAGAAAAACTTGTTGGCGGACAAAATGGCCTTGGTGCCAAATTGGCCAACATTTATTCCACACAATTCTTTGTTGAAACGGTTGATGCAGATAATGGCCTTAAATTTTCCCAAACATGTTATGAAAACATGTCAAGAAAAGATAAACCACGCATTGTATCATCCAAACTCAAACCCTATACTCTCATTCGTTTCTCACCCGATATGACCAGATTTACTGGCGTAAACGGTGAAAAATACACAGATATTCCATCTGATATGCTTGCATCTTTCAAGACGCGTGTGTATCAAATGGCAATATGTGCTGGAACGGATGTTAAAGTTCATCTAAATGACGAATTGATTGACTGTAGAACAATGCCATCTTATATGGCATTGTTTGCAGATGCAGTTATTCGCCGCACAGATGATGATACAGAGTTTGATTACGAAGATGATGCCGCTGGCGACGATGTAGCAGATGAAACTGCAACTACAACTGAGGGCGATGATACGGCTTCGGTTGCATCATCAACTGAAGGTCGCAAACGAAAAACATTATCAGCTGCCGCTGCTGCTGATATGGGTATCTTTTATGAACGCTCAGGCCCACGATGGGAATACGGCGTTCTTTTAGGAGATATTGATGTCACCGTTGATGAAACCGTGTATTCTGATGCAAAATCGCGCAATAGCGCGATTCTTGACATTAGACGCAAGTTGCATCAGAATTCATTCGTTAATGGTATTAATACATCGCAAGGTGGCACACATGTTGAACATGTGCGTGACCAGATTATTAAGAAAATCCGTGAGTATCTCGTGAAGAAAAAGATTGGTGATGTTGAACCATCCCAATTAAAAGATATGTTTGTTATATTTGCGAATTCCATGATTATTAATCCAGAATTTACAAGTCAAACAAAAGAACAGCTGATAACACCGGCGCGCGATACAAAAACTAAGAAAGGTTTTGGCAGTGTGGCGGAAGTGTCAGACAAATTTATAGATCGCATAATGAAAGGCGGACTTGAATCTACTGTTATACAATATCTTGAAGGTCTGGAAGCAATAAAAGAAGCTAAAACTGACGGTCGCGGCCGTGGTCGTGTTCATATTGAAAAATATGATGGCGCGATTAAAGCCGGCACCGCAGAATCCAGCAAATGTACACTTATTCTTACAGAAGGAGATTCAGCCAAAACGCTTGCGTTGTCTGGTCTCTCTGTAATTGGTCGTGAGTTTTATGGCGTTTTCCCCTTGCGGGGAAAAGTCATGAATGTTAAAGAATCGGAAGATGGTGGCGTTAAAAAACGCGTCAGCGCAAGCACAAAAGGTGAAGCTAACAAGGAAATTCAGAATATTAAAAAAATTCTGGGTCTTGCGAGCGGTATGGAATATACTGCTGAAACCCTCAAAATGCTACGTTATGGTCATGTTATGATTATGACGGATCAGGATTTAGATGGAAGCCATATCAAAGGGCTTCTTATTAACTTATTTCATACTAAATGGCGTTCACTCCTACAATTAGGTTATCTAACATGTATGGTTACGCCAATTATTAAAGCTTATCGTGGCCCTGAAGCCAAACCGATAGAATCGATTCCATTTTATAGCATCACAGATTACGAAGCCTGGCTTGAAGGCCTTGGTGACGATGCAACAAAATGGAATCACAAATATTATAAAGGTTTGGGAACATCAACGGCGAACGAAGCCCGTGAATATTTCGCGGATCTTAATCCGATTTATTTCAAATGGGATGATACGACTGATAGATTTATTCGTCTCGCATTTTCAAAGAACAAAAACAGCGCTCATGCGCGTAAAGATTGGCTTGATACATATGATGCAAAAGCTATTATTGATTTCAAGGACACATCTTTACCTATTAGTCGTTTTGTAAACAAGGAGTTGATGCACTTTTCGATTTACTCGAATCTGCGCGCAATTCCACATGTTATGGATGGTTTGAAACCATCCCAGCGCAAAATTTTATGGGCTTGTTATCGTCGTAATTTGACGGCAACATCCATAAAAGTCGCGCAACTGAGTGGTTATGTAAGCGAACACGCTGCATATCATCATGGTGAAACAAGTTTACAAGAAGCAATTGTAGGTATGGCGCAAAATTTTGTTTATTCAAACAATATCAATCTCTTGCATCCACAAGGTCAATTTGGCTCGCGGTTGCTTGGTGGTAAAGATGCAGCAAGCGCAAGATATATCTTTACGCGGTTGTCTGATATCACTAAATTCTTGTTTAGAAAAGAAGATGAACCTGTATTAAAATACATGGAAGATGATGGCGTGGCCGTTGAACCGGAATTTTATGTTCCGATTCTCCCGGTTGCGCTAATAAACGGTGCAAATGGTATTGGTACGGGTTATTCCTCGAAAATACCAATGTATAATCCACGCGATTTGATCGCAGCCGCAAGGCTACGCATCAAAACCAGCGAGATGGATGCTGATGATGCCGCGCCTTATTATGAGAGCGAAGCAACATTAATGCCGTGGGTTGACCGTTTCAAAGGCACTATTGAACATTACGATGATCACAAATACATTTCACATGGAATATGGGAAATTACTGGTGCAAATACGATATTTATTTCCGAATTACCGCTGGGAACTTGTTGCGAAAACTACAAGAATTTCCTGCTAAAATGGCAAGCGGAAGAATATAAACATCGCGATATTGTTGCCGATAGTGATGGCGGAAAAAAGACATATTTCAAACTGAAGAAATTCGATGAAGATTGTACAGATGTTTATGTGCGTTATACGCTTACACTTGAACCGGAATTTGTTGTGCGTGCGCGAGAAGATCCAGAATGGTGCGGTATTGCGCTGAAACTTACAACATGTGATATTAAAACATCCAACATGGTTGCATTTGATACTGAGATGCATATCCAACGATATGCAAGTCCAAATGATATTATTGATGCACATGCTGTCGTCCGCCTTGAATATTACCAGAAACGCAAAGATTTTCAAATCGCGGATTTGGAAGCCAAAATACCGGAAAAACGCGCGAAACGCGAATTTATTGCCGGTGTTATGAATGGCACAATTGATATTCGCGGTAAAGAAGATGCAGCAATTGTTAAGATTTTGAAGGCAAAGCGATTTCCTCCATTGGGCCGCGGTGCATCTGTTGTTGCAGACGATGCCGATGAATCTGCAGTGCCATCACATGATCCAGACAATATTGCAAGTTATGCATATTTAATGAATCTGAAACAACATGCTGTATCCAAACGCGGATTTGATGCGTTGAAGCGCGAAGAGGAAGACATGATGATGCAACTCGATGTGATTCGCGGAAAGACACCGCAAGTAATGTGGAGTGAGGAACTGGACGAGTTTGAGGCCGCATATGAAAAATTCCTGAAAGACAAAGACGAAATGATGTCTGTTGAAGTGAAGCGCCCTGCCGGCGGAAAACGCGGCGGTGCCAGCGCGAAGAAATTGGCTAAAAAATAAAATTCTTATCCTATTTTTTAACTTTTTGCGTAATTTTTTCCGCGAATGGTGTTTTTCTTGAGATTTTTTCTGTCGCTGAAATAGATGCATAAGTAGTAGTGCGTCCAGAAATTAAGCATATCAATCCGAAAATATAACTAATGATGAAAGAACAAAATGAACTTAATTTTTCAAGAATCAAATCATGTGACATTAAGTTGTCAATTAATTCACCTGAAAACATATCATCAACGGAAATGCGAGTGTATGTAATATGCAATCCAGCTAATGCACCACGCGTTGAGCGTTTGAAAACGTCTAACGAAAAAATCCATATTTGAATAATTACAAAAAATGGAACAAGAAGATTCCAAATGGTTTAAACTAATATATAATGCCTATCTTCGCATAGATAACAATCCAGAAAAAGCCAGAAAATATACACATGATAAAATTGCGGAAATGCAGGAAAAGATTCTGAAGTTTCCTTCACCAGCGTATGTTTGGTGTGATGAATTTGAAGTAGGTCAAGTATATCATGTGGCATCCGGATTAAGCCATCCAACCTTCAGAATATGTGAAAAACTTCCATCGACGGAAGAAGACTTTGAACTTTGTGTGTATCAAATGGTTCGATTTGCTGGTTCAAACGCAAATGAATCATATTATACGCAAAAACATGATATGTCACAGCTTGGTGCAATAACAGCACGCTTTGGCAAAGGCCCATGGCCCATGGCTACCCAATGAAACAATTATTGATTAAAAACATTTTAAATGCTGGCGTCTACATGCCAGCATCAACACACGATTCTGGTTCCAATAGGTATTGTGTAGGTTTGGGAATGTAATGGCTTGTAAATCCAGCGCTTAAAATCGCGCGAAATGGGAATATATAGCCACTTGAAGGCCAAATACCTTTGGATGTATCCCTATATGGTTTATTTAGTCGTATTTCGAAATCTGAGCAACTTTCACGATTCAATAATATTGGTTTTATCATCACCATTTCATATTCTTCCGGCATTTTTGGTGGACCTATCATGTGATACAAATTGTTAATATAATCTTGATGTTCTAAGTACATACCATTGTCTGTTGAACTAATCCGATACCGTCTATAACCATAATTAATGTTGATATCATTCAGAGATGCGCCAACTGCAATTGTATATGCTGCAATTAATTCCAAAAATTCAACAAAATTTTGATGTGTTAAACATTCGACAAGTGTACATTTGGGAATATCATATTTTGAACATTGTTCACATGATGCATTTAGTTCTTCTGGAAATTCAATTGTAAACGAACATCCTAAATCAAAGCAGAATTTTGTTATGTCAGAGAAAGGAACATCTGTGATTTTTGCACCATTGTAAAATTGATTAGTGTATAACGCGGCCGATTTTATTTTATCGAAATATGTTTTGATGAAATAATCCAAGTGAGAACACTTTGTTGATGACATTTACGATGATTTATTGCCATTAAAAATGTTTTATGTTTCAATATTTAGTCAATCGTTTAATAACATTCATTTTTGCATCATGATGAAAGCATCAATATGTAAAACCAACACTAAATGCACCATATGATGACATTGCAGATGATACATCTGGAACAACATATGGTGTATTCAGTCGAATATCATAATTTACATCCTTAAAGACTGGTCCAAATGCTTTAATCATTACAGCTTCGTATTCTTCAGGTAATTTAGGTATCTCATCAAATGGTTTTGGTGCTGGTGCTGATGGAACTCCGATCAATGAAAGCACACACTCATCAGAATATGGTGCTGGACCACCCATTGTATGATACAATGCAGTGCGATAATCTTCAGGCATCCACACTTCACATAAGCGTGACCCCAGACGATTTTTCCGTGTTCGTATTGCGACACCTGCATCCCCACCAATAGATGCATTAAATACGATAGTATATGTTGCAACCAATTGTAAGAATTCAATATAATGTTGTTGCGTTAAATATTCAACTACTAAACATTTTGGTGTATAATATTTGGCATGATATGCATAACAGTCACAAGTATCATTAAGTGTTTCAGGTAGTTCAAATACAGTAGACATTCCAAGGTCATGACAAAATTTAGCAATGCTTTCAAATGCTACATCTTGATATTTTTTACCCTTAAAATATGTATTAACATGTAATGCATCTGATGCAATTTTGTCGGAATATGTCGCAATGAAATAATCAATATGCGGGCAAATGCTTTCCATTCTATAACAATAACAAATTAATTGCAAAATCATACATGGTTTCAATTTTATACTGAAAATTGCAATGTGTTGCATCCAGCTAATAGCCGCAAAATATTCCAATTTACATCGTGATTTGTTGGACTTGTTGGTGGGCAACAATATCTTCTGATGAATTTGCTTGAAAGTAGTGGCATCCATGATGAAAGCGGCAGCACAGCATGACAAAGTGTGTCATACAGTTTCGCATTAATTGCATCAATGCGGTCCCGATAGCTATGTATTGGCCAATGACAAACAAGACCATCATACTCATCAATGTCTCTTTCGCAACGAGGGCAGCCACACCAATAACAATCGTCACATGTTTGGGGATTTTCACAAGATTTGCATCCTTCACAGGCACAGGCATGTAGTTGGCGTTCTAATTCACCGCGTTCTAATGTTGGAATTGTTGTTGCGCATGTAAGTGCATCTAAAATTCTATTGATTGCCGCATAATCCAGTTTGTATTTATACAATTAAAATCATTTTAAGTTATTATAGCCACGCGGGAGGTTGCAGCTGTCTACTACCAGCAGTGCATGTAAATTTCGGCATATCAAGTGGCTCGGGTAGTGTACTCGCATCTTTTATGTAACCAGCATATTGCTTGACTTGTGTAACAAGGTCCCGTACAGAGTAGTCGACAACTCGTGTGTTTAATTCTGCTATCTGTTGAGGAATGTTGGTTGGCAGATTTCGACCATATTCGAGATAAACGGCCCTAATAATCACGAGCAGCGTATCAACGGATTGTTCGGGAAGAACTTTTCCGGTTTTGTCGAAAACAGCCCGCCGGATTTGATTCTGAATAATTGTGACGTTTGCGTCCGAGAATAGCATGGTGTTGAGGGGGGTAATTTCGACGGTTCCACGAAGTAGACCCTGAACACGGGCCATTTCCCGAGGGGTTACGAGACTTCCGGACATTATTGTTTTGAGGATGCGAAAAAAATGGGAACGCAATCGCCGCCGTGCGTTTAAAATTCCCCGATTTTACGAAATAATTATGTGACATGAAGGTATACAGATAATATGTCAGCTGTTCTTCGTCAACGCGCAATGATTCCATCGGGTTCCGGCTACTATGTAGCTCGCTCATCTCTGTCAGCTGCAATTTTCATGCTGTCTAACGGCAACTTTGTTGCTCATAGTGCAATTGCTGCTCTGCCAATTGCCCCAGGCACCGTAATGAAAGATATGGGTGTTGCACACAATAGTGTGAGCATGTCCAGTGTTGCAGATGGTGTAGTATACCACAAGGTGAAATTCCTCAGTGCAACTGATTTCTCAGCACCTGATGCATATGTTAACATTGTTGACAGCAGCAGCACATCACTCGTCGCTCGCCTTGGTTAAGTTGGTACCGGCCCGTTCCGAAATTAAGATACACTAAAAGTGTTGCTTAATTTCGGAACACGACGGTACATCAAGAAAAACTTAAAGAATATCTTAAATTATTGTAAAATGTCTGCACCAGCATCGTGTAATTCAGCATCTGGAACTACACCGGGTGCAGCCCAAAATTGGTTAATTGATTCAATTGGAACTGCCCAAGGGTCTGGTAGTGGTATTGGTTGGAATGAATATGCTTTCTGGTTAGCAGTTATTATTGTCTATATATTCATTGGTCGAGCATTATATTCTTCTGGCAAAACTGTTGCATTAGTTTTAGTTATGATTGGTCTAATTACAATCACATTATTTTACTGGTTCAAATGGTTTCGTGCAACAAAACAAACATTTGGCGTTGTATCAACATGGCCACCTGTAGTCTCACCATGTCCCGATTATATGATTGAAACCACGACAGGAAGTCACAAATGTTATGATAATAGCAATGTACTTGGTGCATTTTCGCATGATTCACCACTTGATTTGACGGGCGCATATCTTTCGGCAACATCGCTTGGTGATTTTTGCAATCGCGTTACATCTGCTGCTGGAACTGTGCCAGTAACATGGGACGGATTACGTGATGGTGCATTTTGTATGTATTAGGAAACATCAAATTGCTGCACATGTCCGCTTTGCGGACATGCTCGCTTGCGGGATGCGTACCCCCCAAAAATACATAAATATTCATTTTAGAGGAATATAAAATTAATTTTTAAACAATCTTAAAATTTCACTTACAGAATATATTTAAATTAACAAAGTTATTTGTTTACTATGATACTAAAAATCATTGGTGTAACTCCAGATGCATCCAAGTATGTTACTAAAGTATGGTGGGAGAATCCAGATGCAACAACCCACAGCTCCGCTGTGGGTTGCTTAATCAAACCCGCCACTAAGTGGAGGGTTTGATGCAAAACTAAACATGTTACTAAAAATCATTGGTGTGACTCCAGATGCATCCAGGTGCATCCCGATGCAAAACTAAACATGTTACTAAAAATCATTGGTGTGACTCCAGATGCATCCAGGTGCATCCCGATGCAAAACTAAACATGTTACTAAAAATCATTGGTGTGACTCCAGATGCATCCGGGTGCATCCAGATGCAAAACTAAACATGTTACTAAAAATTATTGGTGTGACTCCAGATGCATCCAGATGCAATAACTCACAGCTCCGCTGTGGGTTGCTTAATCAAACCCGCCACTAAGTGGCGGGTTTGATGCAAAACTAAACATGTTACTAAAAATTATTGGTGTGACTCCAGATGCATCCAGATGCAACAACCCACAGCTCCGCTGTGGGTTGCTTAATCAAACCCGCCACTAAGTGGCGGGTTTGATGCAAAAATTAAACATGTTACTAAAGTATGATGGGTGTCTCCAAATGCATCCAATATATATTGTTATGTATTTTGCATTAAAGTTTAAAAATAATAAAAAATGGTTTTATAACTATTTAAAATTAATATTTATGCATTTTGGGGGGCGCAGGCCCGCGAGCGCAGCAGGAATTTTCCGCTTAGCGGAAAATTCCTTAAAGAATCGGTTGCGAAGCAACCGATTTTGCGAGCGATAAAAAGATGCGAGCAAAAAACGTGTAAGGGGGCTATAGGGGGAGGCAAATTGCGTGCATGGCTGTGAAGCAGCCATGCGCAGCAATTTGATGTCCCCCGCGTTTCTCCCTCCGATTTAATTCAATAATCCAAATATAAATTAATGTCATCTATTTCAACCGTTAGTAAATACACTGAAATACATCCGGCTGCATCTGTTGCTCTTAGAAAATGGCTAAAACAACCAGCACCACGCAAACCAGCAGGTGTGTTCATGTATGGACCGCCCGGTATTGGTAAAACAACTCTTGCCTATCATATTTTACAATCAGACGGCTATGATGTGGTTGAACTAAATGCAAGTCATTTCCGCACAAAACAAATGTTGCAACGTCTCGTGCATCCCATTTTAGAAACAATGAATGTGCGTGATATGTCATGTAAAAAGACAGGTAAACCATCCCGCACAATCGCGATTCTTATGGATGAAATCGATGGCATGTCATCGGGGGAAAAAGGTGGCCTTAAGGAAATCGTTGATATTTTGCGTGCACATGTTGGACCACAACCAATTATTTGCATTTCGAATGAAAGTGCTGAAAAACGATATTTGCCACTAAAAAAACTATGTCTTAACATTCCACTAACATCTGTTCCAGATGCATCACTATCAGAATACATTAAAACATTTAAAGCGGGCGTAAGTGATGAAGAAATTGCAGCAATGGTTGATTTACATAGTTTCGATCTCCGCAAAATCAAACAAACTATGCAATTATCACTTATAGATAATCGTAGCATTACATCTGATACCATACCAGATATTGTAAAATTGTTCTTTAATGTTCCTATACCATCACAATTCAAAACAACACTACCAAATACTGATGAGAACATGGTTGGATTACATGTTCATGAAAACATTTTGCCATTTTTGGCTGTCCGAGGTGGTGCGCCTGGCGCAGGAATGACCGGCGAAATACCTACATCTGATACTGATAAAATCAACATGTATTCAGAATTACTTGATAAAGTGGGCAAGGCTGACACGATTGATTTTTACACATTCAATTACCAGCAATGGGCGCTTTTTCCAACTTCAATGATATTGAAATTGCATCATCCAAATAACATTTTACGCTCACTAATTCCAGAATATCCACCAGAACACTTAACAGAATATACACCTTTACGCAAAACATCTGTTATTAGCAAACAGAGCATTTTGTTTAATCAATATACATCACTTGCAGCACTGAAAATTAAGATGAGATGCAGTCAACATGATGTGTTGCAATGGGTTGCGCTGTGTCGTAGGTGTGAAACATTGCCACAATGGAATGCCATGAAAGCAGATGATGCAGCATGGTTACCAATTGGTAAATTGGCAAATCTTTCGCCAGTCGAATTAAAGAAACTCGCAAGTTGTTATTGGCTTGATGGAAAAGGGCGTGAATGGAAACCTCCGGCAACGAAAAAGTTGCTTGGTACAAGTGTTAAGATTACTACATCTGATGATTTATTTCCAACCGCTTTTAAAGATTTACTTGGTGCGCAAATGGTTACAGTAGAAGACGATTATGTGGAAGATGATATTGATGGCGACGAAGATGATGACACCGACGATGATGGCGGAGATGAAGACTGGGAGTCATAAGCCTGCTACACACATAGTTGCGAAGCGCAACTATGCAAACTTTCGGAACGGGCCTGTATAATTTATTTATTGATCGCTTTGCTCGCGGGGTTCTCCCAAAAGTTAATAAAAAATGGTTCCATATCCTCTTAAAATTAATATTTATATATTTAGGAGAAACCCGCGAACGAAGCGAGCATAGCTTGCATAATTGATGTTAGGCTTTTGTCTCCCAGAATTGAACATTAAAAAATCGTAACTTAAGAGCGTTTAGTCATATTAAATGGATACAAGCTCACGAATGTATTCAGTTATTCGTAAAGGATTTAACGTGCCCAACTACAAGGGTATTATTGACCTATATATGAAACAATCACGTGGAAAGCAGCTTATTGCTCACCAGCTTGATTCTTTCAACTATTTCCTTACAACTAAACTCCAAGAAGTCATACAGCATGAAAACCCTGTCACCATAACAGTTCCAAACATTGTTATCGGAACTAAACGGTCAATGTCTGCGCCTGTTCCACCCGGTGCGAAAACATGTACAATCGAAGCACGTATTGAATTCGGTGCTCTTAAAGTGAAACCTCCTGTAATTCTCGAAAAAAATGTATCAGAATCACCGATGTTTCCAAATTCTGCACGTCTGCGAAATCTAACGTATGCATCTCGCCTTAGTGTAGATGTAACTACAACAATTAAAAAAACCGATGATACAACCGGTCGCATCGAAACATGTCGCCGTGAGTTTCCAAACACCAACATAGGCAATATGCCCGTTATGATTGGTTCAAACTATTGTCGCACAACGATGTTACCAGAACTCACACCAACTGATTTCGATGAATGTGTCGCCGATATGGGCGGATATTTCTGTGTTCAAGGCGGTGAACGTGTTATTCAATCACAAGAACGTATGGCAGAAAACCAAATTTACCTGTTTAAAAATAATAAAACATCAGGACGTGAAATTCTTTCATGTGACATTAAATCCGTTGGCGCAGCCAGTCTTGGAACAATCAAACCCAATTCCGTTGTTGTACTAAATGGTGGTATTAATGCGCTTGATATGCTCCGCTTAAAAATACCACATGTCAAGCCATCACTTCCTGTATTCACAGTGTTCAAAGCACTTGGGATTGTAAGTGATAAAGACATTATTGACATGATTTACCCGGAAGGCGAAGTACCTTCTGTTGCTGAATCCTTGATTCTTGGATGCATCGCAGATTCCGATGTATTTCCACTTGATATATCGAAATCGGCAACAGCTGCCGCTAAACATTCTGCAGAAGACTTTTCCGATAAGAAAGTGCTTCGTCGTGCTGCAGTTATGAATATAAACCGATACATTACAGATGCAACATTTGCAGCCGATGTTGGCGATGAGGTGCTTGAAGCTTTTGTTAAAACTGCTCTTGCTGTTGATGGTGGACCAAGCGAAAAACTCATAAGAGAAGCGCGCAATCTCGCAATACAACAGTCTGCCATCGGTGATGTTGCGGAATCAACGATATATTGGAATGTTCGCCAAAATAAAAACAACCTTGTTGCAAATGTATTTAAACATGATTTATTTCCACATGTTGGAACTCCGTCTCAAACACGTGAAGAAATCAACGCTGAAAAAGCGCAATTGTTAGCGTTTATGACGCGTCGTTTAATTGACGTTCATACTGGTGTTCTCACGCATGATGACCGTGATGCTTATTATAATAAACGTATCGATACTGCAGGTGTTTTGCTATGCAGATTATTCCGACACATCTTTCACAACAAAGTCATCAAAGATATGCAATCTGAAATAACGAAACAAATTACTGGAGGAACATGGATAACTACGGGTTCGATTGATAACATTATTAATCCATCCAATATTCAAAAAGTTCTGCGGTCAACATCAATTGATATTGGAATTAAATCCGCGATTGCGACGGGTAATTTTAGCGCTGGAAAAGCAGTTGGTTCGGTCGGTATTTCACAAGTTCTGAACCGGCTTAACTATCCAGCAACTATGTCACATATTCGCCGAATTAGTGCACCAACGGAGAAAACCGGTAAACTTGTTGCACCACGTAAGCTTCATGGTACACAATGGGGATTTATGTGTACCGGTGAAACGCCTGAAGGTGGCTCCATTGGTATTGTTAAAAATCTTGCATCAACTGCATACATAACTGGTGATACATCACCATATGTTGCACGTGATGCAATTATATCATCAGGGCTTTTCGTCCCATTTGCATCTGCAACACGCGAAACATATGTTCGCGGTACGCGAATCTTCGTGAATGGTGCATGGATTGGTTTGTCTGAAATCGAAAATACTGAAGAACTGGTCGACCTACTGCGTTCTAAAAAACGTTGTGGCGCGCTACATCCGCATACATCAGTTGTTTGGGACCGTCGACGTAGAACATTAACAGTTTGCACTGAAGCAGGCCGTGTTGTACGTCCAGTATATTATGCCGGCGCAATTCGCGAATATTTAGCATCAGAAGAGTACCGTGCAGCGGTTGCATCTGTGTCATCATGGGAAGAGCTTATCATGTTGAAAAGTCCAGCCGGTAATTCACTCATTGAATATGTTGACCCAGCTGAAACAAATTGTTATTACATCGCTATGTATCCACATGTTTTGGGTGAACGACCGGATGAAACATTCACACATTGCGAAATACATCCATCAGTTATTCAAGGAACACTGTTGTCACTGATTCCGTTTTCGGATCATAATCAATCTGTGAGAAATGGGTTTCAAGCCGGTATGGGTAAACAAGCCGTTGGCACATTTTCAACCAAATTCCGTGATAGAATGGATACGATGTCGCATGTAATGTTGTATCCAACACGACCTGTTGTGCAAACATATTTGGCTTCGCATTATTTCCCGGATATTATGATGACGGGCCGCATGTCAATTGTAGCAATTCAAACATATACAGGCTATAATCAAGAAGATTCGGTGATTTTAAATAAAGATGCTGTTGAACGTGGGTTTATGCGGACGCTTTATTACAAAACATACAAAGACGAAGAGAAGAAAAACCAAGCAAGTGGTGAAGAGGAACGCTTTTGTAAACCCACACCGGCGCATCTAATACATCCCAAAAAAGCAAATTACGGCAAACTTGGTCCGGATGGATTCGTTCCTGAAAATGTATATGTTAATTCAGATGATATTCTTATTGGTAAAACATCGCCAATTGTTTCCAAAGACATTCGCAAACGGGACGAAATACAACTGGAACGTGATGTTTCGCGCACTATGAAACATCATGAAGAGGGATATGTTGACAAAATTATTAAAGGTACAAATGGTGAAGGCAATACAATTGCTAAAGTGCGCATTAGAACTGTAAGGTCACCTATTATTGGAGACAAAATGTCAAGTTTTCACAGTCAAAAAGGTAGTACTGGGCTGGTCTTGCCAGGTTGTGATATGCCTCGCACACGTCAAGGCATCATTCCCGATATCATTATGAATCCCCATGCAATTCCATCGCGTATGACAATTGCACATTTGATGGAATCGATTGGTTCGAAAGCTGGTGCACTACTTGGAATGTTTATTGATGCATCACCGTTTGAAGAAATCGAAGTCGCGGATTTATCTCGCATGTTGCTTGAACATGCTGGATATGAACCATATGGCAATGAAGTGTTATATAGTGGCATTACGGGTGAACAAATGCAAACCGACATATTTATGACGCCACTTAATTACCAACGTCTGAAACACATGGTACACGATAAATGCCATGCACGTGCAAGTGGCAGTGTTGTGTCACTTACGCGTCAACCAGCAGAAGGACGCGCGCGTGAGGGCGGTCTGCGTTTTGGTGAAATGGAACGTGATGCAGTTATTGCACATGGTTGTTCTATTGGATTTAATCGTGAACGGTTGCTTGAATGTAGCGATAACTATGAAGTGTTTCCATGCAATAAATGTGGATTGATTGGTATTGCAAACAAACGCGCTAACATATTTGCTTGTACTGGATGCAACAACTACACAAGTTTCACTGCTGTTCGTATGCCATACGCATGTAAATTAGTTATGCAAGAATTAGCGGCAATGAATGTTAGCATGCATATGGTAACGGAAGAACAAATAATGAAAAAACATACAGCACCGGCAGATGTATACTATGGACATGATGGTATCGCATATGCAATTGAAGAAGAAGATGAATTAGATGCAGATGGTCTGCCAGTTGAAACTACTGGATATGATATGCCAGGAGCTGAAGATGAAGATGTCGGTGAAGATGATGCGGGTGATGGTGGCGATGATGGTGATTATGGAGATGATGGTGGCGACGATTATTAAAAAAATTTTCGTCTACACTACTTCGCAAAACGCGCCAGACGCCGCTCGCGTTTCTTGGCGCTATGCTCCCCGCGCTCCTTTACACGAAGTGGCACATGAAGTGGCAGTCGGAAACCGCAACTATCGATGACAGGTTCGGACGGAGGCAAAAGTGCGCAGCTGCGGAGAGCCGCGTACAACGGGTTGCGGTCCATGTGGTCAGCCCGCTCTTCAGCCTCTGCGGCTTTTGCATGGGCTGTCACGATGGTCTCCTTTGCCATGTCGTAGTCCTTTTTCACTGCTGCCATGGCCAACTGACACTGCATCACTGCAGTGTTGTCGCCACTCTCATCTGCAGCATCAAGGTCCCACTTCCAGCAGTCCAGCGCAAAGGTGATCGCCTTCAGCTTGTACGTGGTACGATACTCCTTCGCCAACGCAGTCGCGCGAGCCGTTGCAGCAGTCGCGATCGCCTCCGCAACTTCGACTACCTCCGGCTTTGCCGCGAAAAGCTTTACACGCTCCAGATCACGCAATGCAGTGGCTGCCTTATGTCTGGCCTCACTAATTTCCACCTTCCACGCCTCCGTGTCCGACAGGTAAAAGCTCATTTTTAGCCGCAATATGTCGGGAGTTCTGGTAAATTGATGTTTAATTATTCAAATAAGTAAAATGTGGGAATTTCATTTTTTGGAAGAAAAATTAATAGTATTATAATGTAAATTATGAGTAGCGTAAAAGTCGTCAAAATGACGTCAGGTGTAGTCAAGCCAACTACACCTCGAGCCGCACGCCGCTCCATACTTCCAGCAGACTTAAATGCATCTGCTAAAATCGACCCATTGCGTCTGCCTCCTACCCCAACAATTCCACAAATGACACCTACAAAACCAAAAAATGTTGTGCTTGCTCCACCTCCACCAAAATCAGCCAAATCAGTCAAATCAGCCATTATAGTTGCAAAACCGCCAACGCCCCAAAGCAAAAAAACTGTTATACGTATAGGACCACCACCTATTACGCGTAAAAACACACAACCAACACCTAAATTAAAACAAATAGTTCCTAAAAGTACGATAGTTGTTGTTAATGCCCCTTCAAAAGCAACGCCAAAGGCTGTCACCGCAACGCCAAAAGCTGTCACCACAACGCCAAAAGATGTCACCGCAACGCCAAAGGCTGTCACCGCAACGCCAAAGGCTGTCACCGCAACGCCAAAAGTTGCCATCACTACGCCAAAGACTGCCACTGCTACGCCAAAGGCTGTCACCGCAACGCCAAAGGCTGTCACCGCAACGCCAAAGGCTGTCACCGCAACGCCAAAAGTTGCCATCACTACACCAAAGACCGCCACTGCTACGCCAAAGGCTGCAGCCGTTGCCAAACCAAAAACGCTGAAAGCGAAGAAAGTTCGTATATCAACAACAGCAAAAGTTAAACATGATGCAATTGTTAAAATTAAGAAAAATATTGATATAATGAACATTGATGCAATCCGCAAGAGTTTAGTTGAACAAGGATTAATTAAGAAAAATTCAAATGCGCCAGAAGAAGTGTTGCGTGATATGTACAAGGACCATAGTTTGACAAATGGTTCTGTAATTATAACAAAAATGTATACATAATATAAATGGACAAAACAATTTTTGTATTTTACACAGTTGCAGATGATGCTTCAGACGAAAAATGGAAAATCCCAAAGTATCCAAGTGGCTGGAAATTTATTGGTCAGGGTTCAACTGCGCCAATCGGCGGTAAAAAGCTTAAATACAGAAGAGAAATGCAGTGGATGGGTCCGTCATCTTCGAAAACAAAAATGATTGAATTGCTTGACAATCTATTTATGTCTCTTAAGGAGAATGGTAACATAAAATACTATAAAATTCGTCAATCATATTTACCATAGAATCTAACAAATTGAAACCAAAAATAAACACATACAACGTGTGCATCTAAAATGTTTCGTCGGCTAACAGAGCTATTTGCGACAGAACCATTGCATGTACCTGAAATGATTGATGAATGTGACTCACATCCATATTTAGCTGAATTATCATGTTATAACATATTTCCTACTTCAACATATAATAAACTAACAGCCGAACCTTCATGCATACAATGGAAACAATATTTATGCAATATTTACCATACAAGGTACTTGTGTGGTTCTAAACTTTCTATATCCACCACACGCAAAAATCATAGTCACCACGACCATTTTAAATTAGAATTAGATACAAATTTACAAAGAATTACCATAAATAGGAAAGGATATATTCGTATATGCTTAGAGAATTGTTGGTACAACAAAGTCAACATGCGAAAAAACGAAAGGCAACCATCAATTATATCGTTTGATGTACGCCAATATTATCGCCAATATTATCAAAGTAGTGTAATTACAAATAGTATAATTACAGTTTATGGACGAAATGAAAAAACAGAACCACTAAAACAACATGCGTTTTGTCTTACTGGAAATTCGCAAATACAATTGTCATACTTTGATACAATCAATGGTCTCGCTTCAAATTATGTGACTATTGGAGATAATCTTATCGTTGGGAATCCTTCAGGTGCTGCCATAGATAAGTACACATTTCATGTTATAGATTTATATGGCAAACGCATATATAATTCACCAACATTTCCAGGAGAATACAAACAAGTATTCGGATGCAATAAATATGTTTACATTCGCTATAGTATGAATGATGTGCAATATATTAAGATATTTGATGCATCTAAAGGATTTATATGTGTAAAAACGATTCATTTATCGACATTTCCAAAAGAAATGAACATACTTAAGATACGTTATAGCAAAAATCAAAGTGTTTAGGAATTACATATTACGTACCCCCACATGAACAACATTTCATTTATTGGTATGATTTTGCAACAAAACGTGGCATAAATACACATATTATACCTGATAAATTGTATTATAGCTATTTTACGAAACATTTAAATCTATATATCAATAACAAAAAATATCTAAATCCATTCAATAAACCTGCCATAAGCACAGCAATTCGTGATGAATTATGTGACACCGTGTGTAATTAACTCAGGTCCGCTTGATGTATCAATCCATCCTACAATATTAATAGCACCGCTATGATGTTTGTCATGACACTCCGGACATAAAACAACTAAATTACTCTTAACATTTTTATGTACACGTGTACCACCAGCACGCTTAACAAATCCCCCAGCATCCGCCGCGGCTTGTGGAATAATGTGATGCGTTTCAAGTCCGCTACCGCTGCTACCACAGACCGAACATTTTTGCATCCTAACTGAGGTATTATATGTCGAACGGCTAACATTCCATACAGCTTTTTCACCACATATTTCCCTACGATATTTGTCAGCCAAACCAATAAAATCCGCTGGCATATCCATTGTTCTACACACTTCAAGTCCATATGTTGATGAACCAGCTCCATCGCGTAGCGTTCGCTCATACACGAGTCTACCTCGTGCATCTACTTCAACATGCAAATGCTTTATCGCAACATTTTTCAGTGCCACAATAGATGCAATTGCAGTTAATCCATGTAAATGTGTAGCAAAAATGAATGATGCACCGCGCGCTGCAAGTGTTTCAACACCTGCTCCAACTATTGCCACAGCACTGATAATTTCCGTGCCTGAACACAATTCATCACCCAACACAAGTGACTCACGCGTTGCATAATGCAATATGTTACGTAACTCCGTCATTTCAACTGCAAATGTCGAAAGGCCTTGATACATATTATCTTTATTCAAAATACGTGTGAAAATGTGTTTATAGGGGGTAAAAATGAAAGATTCAGCAGGAACGTAAAACCCCGCTTGTGCCATAATAATGGTGCATCCAACAGCTTTCATAAGAGATGATTTTCCAGCAGCATTTAATCCAAAGAGTAACATTCCATTTCCACCAAGCGTAATGTCATTAGGAACATATGGAACGCGTGTATTAATGCGTTCAATGATTGGATGTCTAAGGGCGCATGCTGAAACTGTTGCTGTGTCACCGTCTGCAAGTGTTGGACAAATATAGGAATAGTCGCGAGCAGTGGATGCCGCGGCATAGTTGACATCAACCCATGCAATAAATGCGCTGATGTCACGCAATAGTGCGGCATTTACACTCGCCAGTTCAGCACATATTTGTTTAATAACTGCCACCGTTGCTGTTTCTAATTCATCTTCCAATCTGCATCTTACTTCAGATAGTGCTTTAAAACGCGAAAATGTGAATCTGACATCGTTTTTGCTGGTTAACATTTCGATGTTTGCTTGCCGTAAGACAGTTGTGCCATGAACCACATCTGTGGGAGCATGTGATTTCCATCTGGATTGTGTTGTTGCTACAATATACCCAGTTTTCTCAGAATAAAGTAGTTTTGGTTCAGGTATTTTTAGGCACTTGCTGATAGATGCAAGCCATGCATCTTGTTCAGCTTTACATTTTGCAAGTTCCGCGCCGATTTCATCGATTTTTGTGTCAATTCCGGCCGCAATAATATGTGAAGAGATGCGCGTTTCAGCATCTTCAGATGCATCGGTGTCATCAATCATATTACACCAATTGAATTTCGCATTGAATTCGCTAACATATGCGGCATAAGTTTCACGCATCATAGTGAAATCCGTAGGAGCAACCGCAGAATCTTTGAAAAAATCAACGATTGTTAAAACATTTTCATATGCTTGATGTAGCGTTAATAGATCGCGTTGAACAACATTTTGAATTGACATTCTATGATGCAATCTGTCTAAGTCTGGTAAGCGACCGAAATATGTGTGTACAACATGTTCGATGCTATCAATTGCCGCAATGAATTCTCCAATTGTATCATATCGGGTTGTTAATAATTCAACATCAGTTATAGGATTTAGCAGGCGTTCAACAAAAGCCCGTCTACCTATTGCAGTTTTACATACATTTAGCATCGATACAAGCGAAGATGCGCCACCAATAATGTTAAGTTGTTCAAGCGAATTGTTTCCGAAAAGCACACCGCATGTTTTGTTCCACACGACAGGATATTCAAGTCTGGTTGCAAGCGCCGAAACATGATCTTTACAATATCGTACAAGCAATGTTAAAGCAGCGGCGGCAACATCAGTTAAAATCGTCGATTGAAAAATAGTAGCAAATTCATCTTCTTGTGTTGTTTTCTTTTCGATTTCCTTGATTTGTTCAGAGGTTAATGAAATGATTTGAATGCTTGTTTGCGCAATACCAAGTGATGGTATAATTTGTTCAACAATCTTTGCATCAGAAGAATAAAATACAATTTCTTGCGGAGGATATGATTGCAAATAATGTTTAATGTCATCGACAACAACAGCATCTTGTAATGTTCGACATACCGATGACATTGTTATTGTTGTGCCACGTGTGAGATCGACGGTTGCACCATAAAATTCAACCGTTGGTCGCGTTGTTTTTGTGCCAATACGTGGTTTGACTAAGAAAATCGTCAAATATAATTGATCGGATTTCACATTATGCGTGTAAGTTCCAGGTGTATACACACAACTAATTTTGCGAATATACTCACCAGCAGCCACTTCGAATTGATCCATAACAACAACTGTCCACCCATCTTCAATTAAATTCGGTACATATTTGTCCAAATAATCGGTTTGCATTCCGATATGTAATTCGCGCGGTTTATCGTCGCGTTTCCCAAGATTCAATCCTGTAATTGCAGCAACTTCAACAATGTTTCCAGTAACAGTACCATCATCTTTCACATCACCATAACATTCATAGAATTTTCCAACTTGCATGAAAACGCATGTACGTTCTCCATATTTTGCTTGATTTTCAGCCAGAAGAACTTGGTATTTATCTCGTAAACGCAATTCAGAATCGGCCGACTTCTTTTTACTAGTGCGGGGTTTCGTTGACATAAGCGCGGGTGCTTACCTATTTATGATGCGACGGTCTTATGTCACCACATGTGAAAGTCTTCTATAGTGCCGGTCTGTTGCTTAATTTCGAAACACATCGGTAATAAAGTGCGTTTATAATATGTGTGATGAGAAACCAGCGAAATTAAATGAATTATCAACATCTGAACTGTTGTATTTAAGATATATTGAAATTCGCTCTGATATGATTGATGCAATCAATGCACATAAACATGCGCCAACAAAGCATACATTATGGAATATATCGATTGAACTAAACAAATATAAAAGCATTTGTGATTTTTTTACAGAAAAACCGCTAAGATTCATTCGTCAAGAATGGTTAAAGGAATTTACAGTTTTACTTGCAATGTCTGAAAGCATATGTGAACAATATGAACAACTTGTAGATGCAGCTTAATTTCGACAGTCTACGGTAACAAATGGATGCAACGCCTATTATTGTAGCGATAATAATTGCAATTGCAATTATTGCCGTTGCGTTTATTGGAGCAAAAACATGGCTTGCATCAAGCCGTTTGCCAGAGCAAACAACCTATATTTTACCCGAGCCACGTGAGCGACATTGGTGGCCATCACGGCATTGGGAACCATCGCATATAGGCCCCCGCGGTCCACCAGGACCGCCAGGTCCTCCAGGACCACCGGGACCGCCACCGCCACCGCCACCACCGCCACCACCAGAGCCATTCGTATCAAATATAGTTCAGTCGAGAAACGAAGATGGTGCACCATTGGTACGAATTGCTGAAGCAGGCGTTCCGGAAGTTGTTGCATTAGATCGCACCCAAGAAGCAATAATGCAAGCATCTGCGGACACAGCTGGACTTGAAACCGCACCAACAACTGAACCGCTTGCTGATATTTCCGGACAACAAACATTGGAAGGTTTCGCGGATTTTAATGCTTCACCTGTAAATGTCCCAATAATTGTTAGTTTGTTAGCCGCGCTTCTTGGAACTGCATGGATCGTTAACAAATCCCCAAAGTTTTTGCATAAAAAATGAAACACATAAAATTTTAATATGTTAGTTGTAATTTGATAAAATGGAAATTCTACCGCCCTCTCCCCCGTTACAAAGGAATGCTGCGATGGTTGGCTTACACCCAATCAATGCTCCATTCAAGTTAGCGCACGATGCATTACATGTTCAAATGGTCGCGTGCGACTATATATTTAATACTAATCGAAGAACGCATATAAATCGCGTTTTAAAGCGAATGTCTGACATGTTGGACCTTGCATCCATGTGGATATCTTCTGGTGAAATACTTGAAAATAATGAAGCATCTGAATTTATTATGAAGTTGGTGCTCTCCAAATATTATACTATAATGAAAATGAGTAGAGTGAAACGTAATGCACTCCTATCCAACTTCGAGCTGGCGTGGTATTTTAAACACAAAATATTAACGGCGCTAAAACGAATAGATTAATTATGTAACTAATTATGATTTTTAATAAGTTTTACATGTAAAATGGCTATTACTAATGCGTCTAATCAACCAATTGTGTTGGTTGCAAGATATGATGCTGGTCCACCGGCACGCATATTTTTGGAAAATATCAAAACCAAAGAAGACAAACAAACGGCACTTGATTCGATTGCATCTTTGACATTTTCAAAAGGAAAAACGAAAACATCACCGTTAGAATTATTGCTTAAACTTGGAGATAATACAGAATTATCTCCTGATCCATTAAAGATGCCAATCGCAGCACCAAAAGCACCATCAGCAGCAAAGGCACCATCAGCAGCAGCGGCGGCACCATCAGCAGCAGCGGCGGCACCATCAGCAGCAGCGGCAGCACCATCAGCAGCAGCGGCAGCACCATCAGCAGCAGCGGCAGCACCATCAGCAGCAAAGGCAGCAAAGGCACCATCAGCAGCAGCAAAGGCGCCATCAGCAGCAGCAAAGGCGCCATCAGCAGCAGCAAAGGCACCATCCGCAGCTAAAGCACCATCCGCAGCTAAAGCACAATCTGCAGCAGCAAAGGCACCATCCGCAGCTAAAGCACCATCCGCAGCTAAAGCACCATCCGCAGCTAAAGCACAATCTGCAGCAGCAAAGGCACCATCAGCAGCTAAAGCACAATCTGCAGCAGCAAAGGCACCATCAGCAGCTAAAGCACAATCTGCAGCAGCAAAGGCACCATCAGCAGCAGCAAAAGCACCGGCGGCACCAGAACGTCCAGCGTTTTTGTCAGACAAAAAATGGACAGATTACAAAGATATCGATCCAAGAACGATAAAAGCGCTAACGCAAACGATGGGATTTGAATACATGTCAAAAGTGCAAGAAGCATCATATCCTCCAGCAAATGAAGGCAAAGATATTTTCGTTAAAGGAAAGACAGGTACAGGTAAAAGCGTAGGATTTTTAGTGCCAACAATTCAGATATTAGCAGCGACTGGGGGTGCTGCACCAGGAACAATTGGTGCATTAGTTGTGTCACATAATCGCGATTTAGCACATCAATTGCATGTAGAAGCCCAAAAACTGTTAACATTTCATGATATGAAGGCACAGATTGTAGTTGGAGGTGAAAATATGAGTTCGCAAAAACGTAAGCTTGAAACCGAACGATGTGATATATTAATTGGAACACCTGGCCGACTTGTTGACCATATTGAATCAACACCAGGATTTGTTCAGAGACTTGCTGGTGCAAAAGTGTTAGTATTAGATGAAGCTGACCAACTTCTCGAAAGTGGATTCAAGAAAGCGCTTGATACGATAGTTCGTTCGGTTGGTGCAGGTCATCAAACTCTCCTGTTTACGGCTACAGTTCCAGAAGAAGTCAAAGCAGTTGCTGCGCAATATCTTAAAAAAGAACACTTATACATTGATACGGTAGGTAAAGAAGAGCAAACACATACAAAAGTACCACAAGAATATGTTGTAGTTCCAGTTGAAAATGTATTTGGTGCAGCATATGCAATTTTAAAACATCAGATTACAGTTGACCCACAAACAAAAGCATTTGTGTTTTGCACAACTACGCGTCAAACGGATATGTTTGCAGATTTATTTGAAGATGCTGGTATCAAAACGCAGGCAATTCATTCACGACTCAGTCAATCGCAACGCAATCGTGTATCGGAAGAATTCCGCAATGCAAAATCGGGTATTATGTTTTCATCTGACATATCAGCTCGTGGTATTGATATGCCAGGAATTACATTTGTGTTACAAATTGGTCTTCCTGAATCAGCGGAACAATATACTCATCGAATTGGGCGTACAGGACGTGCAGGTGCAGCCGGTTCTGGTGCAATTGTGCTGTTTCCTGAAGAAGCAAATGCATTACTACCAGAGCTAAAAGCCAAAAATATTCCAGTTGTAGCAGCTACTGCATCATCAACAATTACTGGAGGCATTGCATCTGGTGCAGCTGTTACAAATCCCCCAGAAGTAAATGCAACGATTGCAAAAATTGCAGCTGGTGGCCCGTTATCGCGTGAAGTTAGACCATCATATGCGGCCGCACTTGGATATTACAATGGTCAAACAAAACGAATGAAAGCATCAAAAGCCGAAATGGTTGCAGCAATTAATAAATTGTTTATGTCACTTGGATTGAAAGAATTACCAGGTATTCAAAAGAAGACGCTATCAAAGATGGGTCTTGTTGGTGTTGAAGGTATTAAGCTTGCAGACAAACAGGAAGGTGGAACACGCAAACGTCGGCAACACGCTTTGACAACACGTCGGAAACATCGTTGCGCAGGAACTGTACGCCGTCGTCGTCAGCGTACAACGCGGAAAACACGCAATTAATGTTCATATGTCATGAGTATAAGTGAAACAAAACTCAAACATACACCAATCATTTTAATTGGAGGTAGCTTTTCGGCAAAGAAAACCAACCCAATCAAAGTTACTGTAATATCACTTGTAAGGTCCCATACAAGATTCAATATTGTTAGAGATTCACCAGCAAGTCCTTTAAGAAATACAAATGGTGATGATGCATATAATACCAATGGAATTAACATTAACCATTTGTTCCAACCAATATTTACACCTTTAATTATTGGTAAACTAATCATGTCAATTAATCCAAAAAGTAGTCCAAATGCAAGTGTCCGATAGTTAAGCATGTTGGTCTATTTACATTATAGTTCCAAATTTATAAACATATGATAATTGATGCACAACATCATACAATTCGTCTTTAATGCAACGATTGAAATGTTGAATCCTCTGACGTTCAATGTATGACTTGATAGATAGCGCATTTTTCACATGTTTGCGCGATGGTATTTTCGTGTTCAATTCACCTATAAGTTTGTGTCTAAGTCCAATAATCGTTGCTTTTTTAACATTTCTATAACGCAATCTACCCAATAATCGTTCAAAACTTATGTAATATGTAGATAATCTATTAACAATTTCAGTCATAGGTTTAATTGCAAATTTATTGTCAAACACAATATCTGTTGCAAATTGTTTATGTAAATCATATTGCATCTTGTTATGACATATAACGATATTGATAATTCCTAATTTTTCTTGGTACCGTAGTAAAGGTTCTGCAAGCTTATATGTTTCATTCGTAAACGTATAATTATTCCATATTTGAAATGTTAAAAGTTGTTTGTTGAACTGTCTAAAATGATTCCTCTTAAACCATAGAAGATTGGAAACATAGGATGTTGATATTTCATTGTAAAACTGACTCGGATCGATGTATTTATTGAACATTATGTTATAGTCAGATGCACATACAATTGTTCCATATTTTAGATTAAATGCAAGCAATATATTCAACGTTAAATTCCTAAGATATTGAAGATTCGACGAACAAATTACAATATATGGTATTTTTGTGCTAAATTGTTGAAAAGACATATTCATGCCCATTTTTTTAATGCTTTATTCTATATGTTTTGCGATGCGTTTGAGCCGCGCAGCGGCTCCCCCAAAATTGACGCCAAAGTTACCGACCTAAATCCTGTGTAAATAATGTCGGGCATCGATTTCGCAGAACTACAATACATCTTCGCACGCTACGGTCCAACCTCCGTTGAAATGAAAACAGCCCTCAAACAATTAGGAAAATCCCGTATTTCTACGCAAATCTATAATCCAGTCACCGCAAATGAATTTATTCATTTTATTGTTAAAAGCGGCGGGCAATATGTCACCACAAATAACAATTTGTATCTACTATTCAATCATTCACAACAGTCATGAAAAATTGAAATCTATATATTTTTAGTGTTTAAAACGATTATTAAGGCAGAAATGGAGTATTTTACGGGTCTATTCGCGAATTACTTCAAATGCGGAATTACACCGTGTGGCGATGATACGTTTGTAGATAATCGCACAAATGTATGTGAAGGCCCACATATAAATAATGTCGGACGTGTGCCTCATCGATTTGAATCAGTGGCTGCACCTGCACCTGTGGCTGCACCTGTAGCTGTAGCTGCACTTGTAGCTGTAGCTGCACCTGTGGCTGCACCTGTGGCTGCACCTGTGGATGCACCTGTGGCTGCACCTGCACCTGTGGATGCACCTGTAGCTGTAGCTGCACCTGTGGCTGCACCTGTGGCTGCACCTGTAGCTGTAAAT
>Ga0209916_1000749_pt1 | contig 41725 bp, 31 predicted proteins | sample ThiBio_1000_plan_FD_183956 | JGI IMG/M metagenome (GOLD analysis project Ga0209916, IMG submission 183956) | Wastewater bioreactor microbial communities from Cape Town, South Africa - Thiocy_solids_2 (SPAdes) | ecosystem: Engineered > Bioreactor > Thiocyanate-remediating > Anaerobic-Aerobic ... | reverse complement strand
CGCATGTCTTATGGCAAGAAAAAACTTGCAGCATTAAGATCAAAAAATAAAACTGATACGAAACCGGAGTTTGGAAATATCTGAGCAATAGAAATAAGATCAAAAAGCGAAACAACAGAAATTTCTTTTTGTTTTTTTTCATTGATTCCTGTTTCTCCAATCCCAGATTACAACGGCCCATTCGGAATTATCAGGATCTTTGTAAGTATGCACCGGTTCAAACCCAAGATTCTTATGCGCATGCAGGGAACGCGTATTTGTAGAAGCAATCTCAGTAATAGTGAAATCATATTTTTTCTGGTAATGTTCTCTGTAAGCAAGATAACACCCTCGGAAAATTCCCTTGGCACGAAAATCTTTGGCAACACAAACCTGCCCCATGACGAGGAAATGATAATCATTCACCTTTTTTCCTTCGTAAAAAATTTTGTTGAAAGAATCAAACATGGGGTATAATACCGGAATCAAAGTCCCGGCTTGTTTGGCCATTGCAAGCGTATAACCTATCACCTTTTCATTTTCTTTTGCAATGATGTGCCTTTCCATATCATTTAATTTTTTCAATGTTTCGAAGCTGTGGTGAACTGTTACAAATCCCTGGCTTTTGATTTCTGACGGATCTAGATTTTCTGCAAGATTTTCCTCCTGAAGTTTTAGGATTCCATCAAGATCACTTTTGGTTTCTGCAGTTGTGTAGCTGATCATGATTTGGTTATTAGTTTGGTAAAATATCTTACAATTTTATTTTCTGATGAAAGAAGTAGTGCGAAAGGTAATAATTGATGATAAGATATGAATTTTTGACGAGATGCCAGTGAATAAAAATGTTTATTTATCATCGTTACTCATGAATTCTTATTCTTCCGGACATTATTATTAAAGCATGCTGTTTTACCTTTGCGCCATGCGTCCTCTGCGAGCTCTTAATAAATATTTCATCAAATACAAATGGTTGCTGATCTGGGGATTTATTTTCACCATCGCATCCAATTATTTTAAAATCCTTGCCCCGCAGGTTACCAAGTATGTAATCAACATTGTGGAACAAAGCCTCGGTAATGTCAGTGCCAATACACGCTCGTTTGCACATTATGATCCTTTAGTGGCAAAGTTTATCACCATTCTCAATTTCGACAATGCCACTTACAACACCAGGGTATTATACTGTGGAATCATCCTTCTGGTACTTGCTGTTATCAGCGGGTTCTTTCTTTTTCTGATGCGACAGACGATCATCGTGATGAGCAGGCATATCGAATATGATCTGAAAAATGAAATCTTTACACACTATCAGAAATTGGATAGCCAGTTTTATAAGACGCATAATACCGGTGATCTGATGAACCGTATATCCGAAGACGTTAGTCGTGTGCGCAGTTATGTTGGCCCGGCTATGATGTATATGGCAAACCTTGCTGCCACCATTGGATTTTCTGTGACTTATATGTTTAATGAAAACCGGTTATTGACATTGTATGTGCTGGCGCCATTGCCTCTCCTTGCTATCACCATCTATTATGTAAATATGATTATCAACAGAAAAGCAGATAAAATCCAACGTTTGCTTTCTGATCTCACTACAAATTCCCAGGAATCTTATAGCGGGATCAGGGTGATCAAATCTTTTGTACAGGAAAAAGCAATGCAATCATTTTTCAAAAAGAACAGTGAAGATTACCGTGATAATTCGATCAGCCTTGCAAAAACGGAAGCTATTTACTTTCCATCGATGGGATTGCTGATTGGAATCAGCACGTTGTTGTCTATCATGTTCGGTGGTTTCTATGTGATTAATGGCAGCATTAATATTGGTGTCATCGGAGAGTTTGTGATGTATATCCTGATTTTAACTTTCCCTGTAAGTGCTATTGGCTGGACGGCGAGTATGATACAAAGAGCAGCAACTTCACAAAGGCGAATCAATGAATTTCTCGACAGAAAGCCAACCATCATCAACGATCCGGAAGCAAAACATCACGTGCTTCAGGGAAATATCGAATTCAAAGATGTGAATTTTGTTTATCCTCATACAGGAATCCATGCGCTGAAAAATTTTAACCTGAAAATTCAGGCAGGAGAAAAAGTAGCGATCATTGGGAAGACAGGTTCCGGGAAGTCAACTGTAGCTCAGTTGATGCTGAGGATGTATGATACAACAGGCGGGCTGGTTTTATATGATGGCGTACCCGTTTCAAAAATTGAAATAAAGGAACTGCGGTCCCAAATCGGATATGTGCTCCAGGATGTTTTTTTATTTAGTGAAACCATCAGGGATAACATTGCTTTTGGAAAAACAGAAGTGGATGATGAAGAAGTTGTCAATGCTGCTAAAAATGCTGCTGTTCATTCGGATATTTTAAGATTCAATTCGGGTTATAATACGCTGGTTGGAGAAAGAGGCGTTACATTGAGCGGGGGCCAGAAGCAGAGAATCTCAATTGCCAGGGCGCTGATCAACAATCATCAGATCGTTGTCTTTGATGATTGCCTCAGTGCGGTGGACGCCAAAACAGAAAATGAAGTGATCAGTAATCTTTATAATTATCTTCAGAATAAAACTTCAATTATTATTACTCACCGGATATTTTCTCTTTTCAATTTTGATAAGGTCATTGTATTAAGAGATGGTGTCATTGCTGAAATAGGCAACCATCAATCGCTGATGGAAAAGGATGGATTGTATGCACACATGTATCGCCAGCAACAACAGGAGGACAAAGAACACAAAGAATAATTTGAATTCATCACATTAAATTCCTTTGCCCGATTGAGTTTAAGCCTCACTTCCAATTTTTTTGTCAATTCAAAAACAATTTTATCTTTGCCCGTACTAAAAAATTTTCTTTACATAAAAACGAAAGACAGTGGCGTACGAAAATAACGAGAAGAAAAATGACAGTGTGTATAGTCAACGTGTAAGAGCCGGTAAAAGAAGAACCTATTTTTTTGATGTGAGAGAAACCAGAGGAAATGATTATTATCTCACCATTACGGAAAGCAGGAAAAAGTTTAATGAGGATGGATATGACCGGCACAAAATATTTTTGTATAAAGAAGATTTCAATAAATTTTTGAAAGGTATTACCGAGGCAATCAATTATGTGAAAACGGATTTGATGCCGGATTTTGATTTTGATATTTTCAATCATGATTCGGATGCGCCACACGAACAAACGGGTTCCATTGCGCCCTCACCAGACGCCCCTGTAACGAATGCTCCTTCAGAAACTTCCGAAGCCAGTACAGGACCGGCTCCCGAAAAAACAACCGAACCGGAAAATCCACCAACCGAATCTCCTGATTCAAAAGACACTTCACATCAGGATGAACAGGTTGATAAGTGGTAATTGATAAATATCTCATTATTGAAACCTCTGAATTTTTTCGGAGGTTTTTTATTTCAAAGAATCGCTGCCCAAAATATTTTCTCTGAAAGGTGATTCATTTGAAATGGTAATCCTGTTGGGCATGGCATATTTGTAAACATCAGGAAAATCTTTCCGAACCGGCATATTATCCGAAATAGTCGAGACAATACATGGCATATTATCAAGTTTCAAAATCTTCACATCTGATGGCCTGACAGGCAAAGTTGAATGCGATAAGTCACCATTACTTTTTTCCCTATTTGAATTCATGTCCATAACTCGATTCGATTGGATATTATTTAATTTTTGAATCGTTACCCGTGAACGACCAACCACCCGGGAATCTAAATTGCGAAAGATTGGTGATTGATTAAAAAACAGCGCCTGTGAATTTACGGGTGCAGGTAAAATTTCCGTTGCCAGGATAAAAAATACATAGATTTTCCACATAACACCGAGTTAATCTGAAAGACTTAAAGTTAATTCCCTTTTTATATTTAACAGCCATCAACCCACAATTTTTTTGTAAGTGTTAATTAAACCATTGGTAGAGGAATCATGAGAAGTAACTTTTGATTTTCCTTCAAGTTCAGGTAAAATCTTTTTAGCTAAAACCTTTCCCAGCTCGACACCAAACTGATCAAAGCTGTAAATATTCCAGATGACACCCTGAACAAAAATTTTGTGTTCGTAAAGGGCAATCAATTCACCCAGTGTGGTTGGGGTGATCTTAGTCATCAAAAATGAGTTGGTTGGTTTATTTCCTTCAAACCCTTTGAATGGAAGCAATTCATCAGGTACGTTTTCTGTTTTAAGTTCTTGTTTTGTTTTACCATTCATCAGCGCTTCGGTCTGTGCAAAGAAATTACTCAGCAGAATTTTGTGATGGTTGCCCATGGGATTATGGCTCAGTGCCGGTGCAATAAAATCGCATGGGATCAATTCTGTTCCCTGGTGGATCAATTGGTAAAATGCATGCTGGCCATTTGTTCCCGGCTCACCCCATATAACAGGCCCTGTGGCATAAGTTACTCTTTTGCCATTGCGATCCACATGTTTGCCATTGCTTTCCATATTTCCCTGCTGGAAGTAAGCCGGAAATCTGTGCATATATTGATCGTAGGGGAGAATGGCCTCTGTTTGGGAACCAAAGAAATTGATATACCACAAACTGATAAGTCCCATGAGTACGGGAATATTTTTCTCAAATGGTTTTTCACGGAAATGCTTATCCGTAATTTCTCCTCCTTTCAAAAGTTTCTCATAATTATCATAGCCAATGGTCAATGCGATAGATAAACCAATCGCACTCCATAAACTATAACGGCCACCAACCCAATCCCAAAAGACAAACATATTTTCCTTGTTGATTCCAAACTCTTCAACAGCCTTTTCATTTGTGCTCACGGCCACAAAATGCTTGGCAACCGCACTTTTATCTTTCGCTGATTTTAAAAACCAATCACGCGCAGAATGTGCATTGGTCATGGTTTCCTGAGTTGTGAAAGTCTTGGATGCAATGAGAAACAAAGTCTCTTCCGGAGTTATCTTTTTAAAAGTTTCTGCCAGGTCAGTACCATCCACATTGCTTACAAAAAATGGTTGAATACCCTCTTTCCAATAAGGTTTCAGTGCTTCTGTGACCATTTTCGGACCCAGATCACTTCCTCCGATTCCGATGTTAACGATGTATTTTATTTTCTTTCCTGTATAACCGATCCATTGGCCGGAGTGAACTTTTTTGCAGAAAGATTTCATGTGCCTCCTTTCTTTTTCAACTTCAGGCATTACATCTTCCCCTTTTGAAAAGACGGGTTTACCTGAAAAGTTTCTTAACGCGGTGTGCAACACTGATCTTCCTTCTGTCTGGTTAATCACTTCCCCGGAAAACATTGCCCTGATGGCTTTTGGAAGTTCACATTCATTTGCCAGATCTATCAGAAGAGAAAGTGTTTCTTCTGTAATGATATTCTTTGAAAAATCGCAGAATATATCTGGAATCTGATAGCTGAATTTTTTGAATCTTTCCGGGTCGTTTTGAAAAAGATTCCGCATTGTTACATTTTTCATCTCGCGATGATGAACGATAAGTTTTTTCCACGCATTAGTTTTGGCAGGATTTACTTTTGGAATCATGATAAATTTTTTTTATCAAATTCTCAAAAGAAGTGCCACAATCTTAACAGAAACCCAAATGTCAGAGGGAATCGATAAATTGAATGGTTTCATTCACCATAGCCGGGGAAATGTCCAGATGTAATACGATCCTGATTTTTGTTTCCGAAATTGGAATTACCAGGATTTGATTTTCTTTGAATTTTTCGGCGAGACTTTTTGCAGTGTAACTTCCTTTCACCTCAAAAATAATAATGTTGGTCTCCACCGGCATAATTTCTCCGATGAAAGATTTTTTGTTGAGAGCTTCGGCTATTTTTAATGCCCTGAGATGATCATCATGGAGACGATGAACATTGTTTTTAAGTGCAAAAAGACCAGCAGCGCCCAGAAACCCTGCCTGCCTCATACCGCCACCCCAAACCTTGCGGATACGCCTGGATTTCTTTATAAATGCTGAACTTCCAAGCAACAGGCTCCCGACAGGAGCTCCCAATCCTTTGCTGAGGCAAATGTTGATACTGTCAAATGCAGAACCATATTGTCGCGGTGTTTGTTCTGTTTCTGCCAAAGCGTTAAATAACCTTGCACCGTCAAGATGCAGATTCAAATGGTGATCCCGGCAAACGTTGCTGATTTCTGTAATATCATTCCAGTCATAACAACTTCCACCGCCGCGGTTGCAGGTATTTTCCAGGCTGACCAGCCGGGTCGGTGCACGATGGATATCATCGGGGTTAATGGAATCCAACACCTGATGGGCTTTAATTCTTCCCCGGTTGCCCGGGATGGGCCTAACCTGACAAAAAGAATTGAATGCGATTCCGCCGCCTTCATAAACATATATATGGCTATTGTATTCACAAATCACCTCATCTCCTGCATTTGTGTGGGCTTTGACAGCGATTTCATTAGACATCGTACCGCTTGGGCAAAACATGGCTTCTTCCATTCCAAACATATCGGCGGCAAAGGCTTCCAGTTCATTGATTGACGGGTCTTCATGGAAAACATCATCTCCGACTTTGGCGTTCATCATGGCTTCCAGCATCTCCGGCCCGGGTTTTGTAACTGTATCTGATCTAAAATCTATCATGGGGGTAAAGGTAATTTTTTTGATAACTCAGCAAGGGGGAGAATTTGCAGCAAAATATTTTGAATTATTTTTTTGATTCGTGAGTTCTGAAGAATCAATACATTTGCAGCGCTGATGCCCTCTTGAAGATAGTTTGCATTAGTTTTAAATTCTTTGCGATAAAGAATTTTGAAAAATAAATTGGAAGATTAACGATTTTGTTGTGGCAAAAGCTATGAAATATTAATCCCAGCTATTACCTTTGCAAATGTTTGAAAGAATACTGTTAATTAGCAAATCTTTTGTAACAATTTCCTGTCCGTTTTTATCTTATAAGTGCTAGAAAAGCAATAACTAGAATTTACATATGAGGCAACTTAAAATTGCTACGCAGATTACAAACAGGGATTCGCAAGCAGTAGAAAAATACTTGCAGGAAATCTCTAAGATCGGTATGATCACTCCTGAGGAGGAAACCATTCTCGCACAAAAAATCAAGATGGGCGATCAAAAAGCCCTCGAACGGCTTACTACAGCCAACCTGAGATTTGTGGTTTCTGTGGCAAAACAATACCAGCATCAGGGATTGTCATTGAGCGATCTGATTAACGAGGGAAACCTCGGACTGATCAAAGCAGCACAGCGCTTTGATGAAACCAAGGGTTTCAAATTCATTTCATACGCTGTTTGGTGGATTCGCCAGTCCATTTTACAGGCGTTGGCAGAGCAGGGCAGATTAGTCCGCCTGCCTCAAAACAAAATTGGCACTTACAACAAGGCTAACAAAGCCTACATGGCTTTTGAACAGGAGCACGAAAGAGAACCATCTACGGAAGAACTCTCAGAAATGCTGGAAATGAGTGAAACGGAAATCAACAACATTTTCCAAAGCAACACTCGCCACACATCTCTCGATGCACCCGTTCACGAAGCAGAAGATGTTGCCATGGGAGATCTTTTGAAAGGTTCAGGTGAAACGGACGAAGACGTAATGCATGATTCACTGAAAGATGAAATCAGGCGTGTATTAAAATCGCTGAGTCCGCGTGAAGCTGAAATCGTGAATGCTTATTTCGGACTTGATGGTGAAAATGGCACCACGATTGAGCAGATTGGTCAGAAGTATGATCTCACCAAGGAACGGATTCGCCAGATAAAAGAGAGAGCGATCAAACGCTTACAAAAGGCCCGGTACAGCAATGCGCTGAAGGCTTATTTAGGATAATCTTATTCATACTCTCTTAGGGAACAACCAAGCCAAAAAAGTAAAAGCCCTTCCATTACAGAGGGGCTTTTTTATTACTTGTTTACAATCCTTTTTTTAGAAAAAACCGGATATAAAAATTCGAAACTGAATTATCGGTGATAAACTCTGGGCACTGTTTTGTTCCATTCTGCCACTTGCTCTGCAGAAAAGGGATGGTGCTTTGCAGGTAAAACGGAATCCGCTTTTGTCGGGGTACCTGCCACTATATCATTAATGTCCATATGATTTTCACATGCACTAAAAAAACATGTCATCAGAAAAGCAGCAAGAAAAATTTTAATTGATTTCATTGTTTTACTTCGTTAAGGTTTGATACAAAATTAATTTTTATTCATCAAAAACCCTGACAACTTTCAAAGATTAAAGAATGAATGAAAGCTTGAACATCAGCGCTGAAAAATTTCCGTGGCCTGCATAACCGTCAAATGAAACAGTCAAATCCAGCGGGGTGTTTTTTCTGCTGAAATTGTATCCGATCTGAGGTGAATAGGCGAAGGCGGTTTTGGATCCGTCGAAACTATTGAAACCAATACCAATCAATGCACCCAAATGCAAATTGCCTGCATACAAATTGGCTCCTGCTCTGAGCGGGATTACCTTATATGATTTGTTGTTGGTGGAGCTACCAGTGCTGGAAGACCGACCGCTGAAACTCATTATTCCCAATTCTGCAATTCCGCTTACACTGGGTTTGTAAAAATGTTCCACAGTCAGTTCTCCGCCAATTCCGAATCCCCAACCTTTGTTGCCCGGAATATCTTTAAGCGGATTGGATGTTGCCCATCCAACGACCGGCCCAATTTGAATTTTCGTTGTGCCGACTTCTTTATTCTGCGCCATCGAGACGCACGAAAATGTAAATAGCAAAACCGGGATTAAAAATAGTTTTTTCATGTTTGTTGATACTTTTTTATTGATTGAAAGATAGTTTTCTTTCTTTATTTTAATTCCCTGATCATATTCTCGCTCATGATCATATAATTCTCATTATTGGCAGCTTTGGCCAATTCATAAGCTTTTGTTGCACTTTCCAATGCCCCTTTTTTATCACCGGCATCTTTTTGAATTCTTGCTTTATAATAAATCATGAAGTAAGGTGGATTCTTTTGTGCGGCGAGAGCAGCATTGGCCATTTCCAGCGCTTTGGGATAATTGTGATCATATTCGTAATAGAAATTAGCTGCCTGCCAATAAGGTTTCTTTTCTGATTTCAGAGCTTCTTCCAATGACTGGCGGATCCGGTTTCTGATTTCAGTTTTAATGGGTACCTGCAAAGAAAAATCTTCCCATTTAATATTGAGGATACAGCTTTCCGGTTTTATATCTGAAAATTGCATGGTCAATGTTTCTACCTTACGGAGATTCTTTCCGGATTTTACGGGCAGGCGAAGTACATCGTCAGATTCTTTGTATCCGGAAGTGCCTTCATTATTAAATCCTTTATTCAGAATAAAAATCCAATTCCCGTCTTTATTCGGAATTGTGTAAACCGCATAAGAACCGGAATCGATTTTTTTGCCTCCGATTTCTACTTCATCCGTAAACCTGATTTTGGTGGCGGCATTGGCACCGGTGCGCCAGATGCTTCCCCACGGTTCAATTTTACCAATCATTTCACGGCCTTTCACTCCTGGTCTTGAATAGGTGAGTTCAATGCTTCCCAATCCGAAATCCTGCCTGATGAATTCTGTTGGAGAAGGCGCGGACATTTTTACCTGTGCGAAAACGAGTGTCGCACAAAAGCACGCGATAGCTGAAATTAGAATCTTTTTCATTTTTCATTTTTTGATTACGGTTAAAAATAGGGAAATTAACTAATCTTCAAACATAATTTTGACCGTCTGGTACAACAGGCGGCTTTGCAGATACTGCGATTTTGGATCTACATATCCCTCAAGTCCAAACAGGCCGGCAGCATTTCCCTGGTTGATGGCAATTTCAAGATAACCGGCAGAATTGAACATGGCCAGTTTTTCACTTTCACGGACATCAGCATAGGTCTCACTGATTTTATCAATGACTTCGCCGCGGGTGAAATAGATTTTAAAACTTCTTCCTCTTCGCTGTTGTTCAAATTCCTCTTTCGTTATATTGATGATGACATTTTCAAAATTGTCAATAAAAATGATTTGTCCTTCCAGATACTGCGATGAATGCATTGGGCGCAGCGGATTTTTTTCTTCAATTTCTATTTGTGGGTTTCCCAATTCTTCAAAAGGTTTTCCATTGAGCAATTGGTCATAGGCATTGATCCAGACAGAAGTGTAGTTGAGGATATTTCTTGTTCCGTATTCCCGTGTATCCAGGGCAACTACATTTTTAGGTGATTCCTGAAGGATCATTTTGATAAGTCCATTGTCAGCTATGCCGATGTATTGTTCGTTGTGGCGGATGAGAAGGATATGATTGTTGTTGTTTGAAAATAAATTAATAAAAATCAGGTGAAGCGTATTCTCCGGAAAGTTTTTTATTGAATTGCTGCAAACATAGGCTGCATGATGATAATTGAAGGGTTGAACGTCGTGCGAAATATCAACTATACGCAGTTCAGGGTTAATCTGCAGGATGCGGCCTTTTATTGCACCTGTTAGGAAATCCTGTTTCCCGATATCTGATGTAAGTGTTATAATGGCCATTTGATCCTTTAGAAATAATTTGATACGGAGTGTTGCAAAACTAACAGTTGATTCAATTACTTGCCAATGTTATTTGATCAGTTTACCGTTTTTGATGAAGAATTTTCTGGTAAGCCTGTCTGTCAGCGATGGGAAAAACTTATTCATAAAAACAGTCTCCTTACCCTGAAAAGTGAAAACTGCATTTCGTTTTCTTTTTTCAATTGCACTTAAAATTAGTTTTCCGCATTCATCTGCTGTCATCAGTTTACTTTCATTTAAAGGAGATTGCCCCTGTACCTCTGAATTCTTTGTCAGTGCTGCTTTGCGCACATTGGATTGGGTGAATCCGGGAGATATCCATAAAACATTTACTCCGGTATCGAGTAATTCGGTGCGCAAGGCTTCCATCCATCCGTTAAGTGCGAATTTGCTGGCGCTGTAACCGCTTCGTCCGGGCAAACCTCTGTGGCCGGCAATACTTGAAATGGCAGCGATAGTCCCTTTGTTTTCGATTATGGAATCAAGTGCATATTTGGTACAGTGAACCGCCCCCCAAAAGTTTACGTTCATCACTTGTTTCATGGTATCGAGGGATACATCGCTGAACAAAGATCTCATGGAGATGCCCGCATTGTTGATAAGGATATCTATTTTTCCAAAATGATGAACAACTTCTTCAATAAATTTTTTTGCCGAAATTTCATCACTCACATCACATGAAAGGGCAAGAAGATTTTGATTGCTGATTTCTTTTTGAAGTTGTTCCAGTTTCTCTGTTTTTCTTCCGCAGGTGGCAACCAGAGCACCTTTTGTGATTAACAGTTCGACCAATGCTTTTCCAATGCCATCAGTGCCTCCGGTTACTATTACAACTTTCCCGCTATACATCTTTTTTTGTGGCAAATGTATAGGAGAGAGGGGAGAAAACTCTGCCTGATGGAATGTTATGCACAACTGTTTCTGAAAAAATATTTTTTAAGTTTGGATGGAAGGCTTTTTGACTTATTTTTGCACTCCTTTTTACAGAAGGGGTGTATTAAATACATCATTGATTCGGTAGCTCAGTTGGTAGAGCAATACACTTTTAATGTATGGGTCCTGGGTTCGAGTCCCAGCCGGATCACAAAAAAATCCCGACAGCAATGCCGGGATTTTTTTTGTCAATAATTATATTCTGCGAAAAATACCTGCTTTCTAATGAGATGTTGCTTTTGTTGAATTCAGTTAGTCTCCTCATTGGTTACCAAAATAATTCTCAGAAGAGGAGAATATGGGATTGATGTTGTTATTCCCTCTGAAACACTCTCACATAATCAATCTTATAGGTGGCAGGAAAAATTGAATCGTCTATCCCTTTTTTTCCACCAAGGTTTCCCCCCACAGCTACATTTAAAATCAGGTAGAAAGGGGAGTTGAATGGCCACTCCGCCAAAGTCTTATGTTCATTTTTAAATTCAAAATATTTTTCTCCGTCAGCAAACATTTCTATTTTTTCAGGCGACCAGTCCATGGCAAACACATGATAACGGTCATAAAAATGATCAATAATAATGTCTCCGCTTTTCTGGGTGCCTATCAAATGATTGAATGCTTTTGTATGAACCGTTCCAAAGATGGAATCCGGAGCAAAACCCACATGTTCCATGATATCAATTTCGCCGCAATCGGGCCATCCCACTTTGTCAACATCGCTGTTCAGCATCCATATTGCAGGCCACAATCCGCGTCCCGCCGGGAGTTTGGCTCTTACCTCTGTTCGACCGTATTTCCAATCGCCTTTTCCCTTTGTTGTTAACCTTGCAGAAGTGTATTCGTTGTTGCCTCTTTTTTCTTTTCGCACAATAATAGATAAGACACCGTCTTTGACAATTGCATTATTAGTGTCGGCATCGGAGTAGTATTGCTTTTCATTATTTCCCCATCCGTTTCCGCCAGTTTCATACCCCCATTTGCTGCTGTCGGGTAATCCCGAATAATCAAATTCATCATTCCAGATCATTTTCCATCCTTGTGATGTAGGTGATTTTTTTATTTCTTCGAATAATAATTCCGGTTCATTAGTTGTAATATAGTCGGCATTATTGGCTAAAAGCCAATCCATAGTTTCAGAATTATCCACAGTCCATGCATTAATGTCTATTCCGAGTTCTTTTGCCTGAGTTATCCATTCCGGATGTTTTCTGAAAACAGAATAATGATAATCTGCACCTTTGATCCTGTCTTTTTTTAAATCGGCGGGAGCCTTGTCACCATTGAGGTACTGCACATTTGCAAAAGGTTCCAGTTTCAATATTTCTTTGCATATTTCGTAATCAAAACTGATATAAATGATCCGTCGTTGATTTTTGAATTGATGAACTGCATCAATGATTTTCCTTACAGTTGCATTTGCCCATTCCCTGCCTCTCTCAGAAGGTTTTATTTCGAGAATCAGTTTTGTCCTGTTTTGTTTTTTAATAATTTTCAGAAAATCTGAAAGCAGCGGCAATTCTTCACCGTTAGATAATTTTGTTTTTCTCAATACGGCAAGGGTGCTTTTTTGAACTGTCAATCCCCCCCATGTTGCATCGTGGTTGATCACCAACTGGCTGTCTGCGGTCAGGTGCACATCTGTTTCCGAACCGAAATAACCTTTGGCAATGGCTTCCTTTAATGAAGCCACAGAATTTTGAGAGGTGCCGATTGCCTTCCACGCACCACGGTGTGCAATTATTTTAGTTTGATGAAATGTCATCTTTGGAGGAACTGTGCATTGCAAAATAAGCGGACTCAAAATAATTGCGGTAAGAAAAAAACTTCTATAATGCATTTCAATCGTTTGAATTGTTTGAATAAACAGGATTCAGTAAATAATCACTGAATCCTGTTTTAGACTGAATTATAAAAACTTCAATTATTATTTCAGAAGCCACATCAATTTGTTGATATCATCAAAACCATCATACTGACGGTTCAATGCATCAATCAGATTTGCCCTGTTGTAATTTGTTTCAGAACCCGGATAAAGCCACCTCATAGGTACTGCATTGGGATTATTTGCGTTCATACTTGTAGCCGGATTGATGGGGAATTCAGGAAAGTGATTCCTTCTGTATTCAAAATAACTTGACTCAGCATTTTGCATAAAATTCAGAAGGTAGCGTTGCAACCAGATTTGTTTTAATTGATCAGCCTGAGAAGTTCTGAAAGCAGCGTCCCCGGTGAAATAGTTGTTGATGTAATTCTGATCAATTGCCATGCCGTGCGCATAGGATGATTTGGTGTTCATAAGGTAAGTCAATGCCGCAGATACACCGGTCTGGTAGTAGTCCTGGGCAGTACCGGAAATCCATCCTCTGACAATACCCTCTGCAATTATGAGTTGCTGTTCGGCATAGGAGATAAGCATACGCGGATCTGAGGTCTGCTCGGCCAGGTAACGATTGTTGATTAAAGAATATGTATTGGCGCTGTATCCGGCATTCATGGCTGAATAGTCCATAGAAACATCCACACCGACATAGGCACTTGGATCATCCGGGGTTTTACCGCCTGCAATTTGTGCAGCAGAAGGTTCAGCATAATAATACATACGGCGGTCATTAAGATTTTTCAAACTGTCAATAACCAAAGAGCTCATCAGGGTTCTGCTCGTAAATAAATTGTTGGTTCCCGAAAGAGGGTGGGGGTTCTGACTTGAATAAACGAGACCGAAAAATGAATTTGGATTTGTGAACAGATTATTTGCACCTACGATTCCTGCAAATCTGGTTTTTACATTCAGATCTGCGTCTGCTTCCTTTGAACTGAGTGTCATCAAAACTTTAAGAGCAAAAGCATTGGTAGCCTGCCGCCATTTTACAGGATCTCCGTTAAACGGAGTCGGGTCGCCGGAAAACTGCACTCCGTTAGCAAAATCCTGATCTGCTGCCTTCAAACCATCCAGGATTGCTTTGAAGATATATTTTTGCTGATCATATACCGGACGATAATCTCCCGTATTTCCGTTGCCTGCCTGGCTATAAGGCACATCTCCCATTTGCATCGTAAGGATGAAAAAAGTATATGCCTTTGTAAATTCAGCAACTCCTTTGTATGAGTTTTCCATCACACCTCCTTTGGCATATTCAAGCATCTTTTCAATATTCGGCAGAATTGTCATCGGCCCAAAATCTTTACTGCCAATCAGATTATACTGTTCACCCAATTGCCCTTCATCTGCATACCCTACATATTTTGATAGCGCATCTTCAGAAATATAGGCTTTGGCATCTCTGCCTCCGAATTTGGCTACATCCAGAATGATGCCTGTGCACATCATGGATGCGCTCACCTGTGTGGTGGTATCGGGATCAGTGTTGATTTCGTCGAATTTATTGCATCCGGTCATCACTAATAAAGTGATAAAAAGTCCGGCGGCTAATATTTTATTTTTCATTTTATCTTTTTTTGTTTTTAAATAATTCCTTTTATCAGGGTTTTATTTAATGATCTGTTTTTCTTTCTTTTTAGAAGTTTACCTTGATGTCCAGACCCAGATACCTTTGAGACGGGTCGCTGAAGTTTTCAACTCCGCCGTCCGGATCGGAATATTTAAATTGTTTTGCCCACATAAATACGTTCTGGCCTACTGCGGATACAGCAATTCCTTTTGAACTGATCTTAGATGCAATCCTCTGAGGGAAATAATAGGTGATTGAAACCTCTCTCAGCTTCAAAAATGTGGTGCTGTAAACATCCAATGGAGAAGCGGCGCCTCCCCAGGCAGTTCCCTTGTGCATTGCAGTAATGTAGGATTTGTAGGTTACCGGAATATCGTTTGGCGCATATTTCCTGTCGTCACTGGTGATGTTTCCGTAAGTGTCATAGGTCGCTGATCCTGAAATCACTTTTACTCCGTTACCGATATAATTTTTTGTTCCCGGCTGGGTAGCGTCCTTATATCTTGCAGGGTCAAGTGAATTTGGATGAGAACCTGCAATCCACATATACATTTCTGTGGTCGTTTGAGTCAATCCACCAACGCGCCCGTCCACTGCAAGATTCAATTGAAAGTTCTTGTAGCGAAGACTTGTGTTTGCCCCCCAGATCCAATCGGGATCTGAATAACCATATTTTGAATCGTATTTGGAATACTGAGGCAACCCATTACTGAAAATGATATTTCCCTGAGGATCTCTCAGGTAATCCCTGAGCACATAAGCATCTACTCTGTTACCCACTTTAACCCAGGGCTTGTCAGATGAGAAAACAGAATCCAGTTTGGTATAATACCTTGCATAGGTTGACCAGTTTATACCGACATCCCATTTGAAATCATTGGTTTTGATCGGAGTGGTATTCATGAAAACTTCCCAGCCCTTACGAGAAATCTGCTCATTGATATTTACGAAGTTGTTTGTATATCCGGAAGAAGGACTGATACCGGTTTTTCTGAGGAAGTCGTACATTCTCTTGTCATAGTAAGAGATGTCAATTGACACCAGGTTGTTAAACAGGCTGGCGGCTGTACCTACTTCAAAGGTAGAGGCTGACTGAGGCCTTACATCTGTACCACTGATGGTGGTGGGCAGTGTTGCGGAACTCAGGTTACCCCAACTGTTGTTGGCGATTGAGAATACAGAGTTAATACTGTAAACATCAGCCGGGGTTTTTGAGTTGGTCCAGGAACCTCTGATTTTCCAAAAGGATAGCCAATCTGTTTTTGGCAATAATTTAGATGCAATAAAGCTTCCGGAAACTGAAGGATATAAATAAGACCTTGTAGATTTCGGAAGGGTAGAGCTCCAGTCGTTTCTTAAAGTTCCTTCAACATATACGAGGCTTTTCCATGCGATTGCCAATCTTCCATACAAACTGTTTACCTGTTGTTTGGTTGTATTGGCATCTACAATTGCCGGGTTAACGGATGCTTTCAATGAGTAGAAACCCGGAATTGAAAGTCCGCCCTGGGTAAATGCCTCAAGCCCTTCATCACGATGATAAAAAATTGTTCCTCCGGCGAATGCATCAATATTAAAATCATTTACACTTTTATTCAAACTGATTATGAAATCATTGTTAGTACTAAATCCTCTGCTTAAACCATAGTTGAATGATCCTTTCTTGGATTCACCCCAAACCTGGGTTCCTCCCGGTATCATAGTCGTTGCACCACCTCCCTGAAACGATCCTTCAGAAATTCTTACGATTTGTTTATCACTGTAGGTATCAAACCCTGTACGGAATGTGGCTTTGAGCCACGGAGTAAAACTGTAATTTGCTTCAAGAGATCCATTGAATATATCTCTGTCTAAGCTGTGAATTCTTTCATTCCTGTCAAAATAGGGATTATTATTTGTTGAAGTGTAACTGTCGTTCTGAACTTCATTTTTTACCAGCCAATAATCTTTGTACTGCCTGATATCATAATCTGCTGCCGACCATACCAACAAGTTATACATGGGATCGTAGGCAGTATAACCGCTAAATCCGATATTGGGAGAGGTTTGCTGATTATACATGATGTTGGACGAAAGAGAAAAATTTCCTTTTTTCATATCTCCACCCAGGGAATAAGAAACCTTGTCAAATTTGGAGTTGGGATATATACCTCTGTTGCCAACCCATGAAGCAGAGGCTCGGAAACTTCCTAATTCTCCCTGTTGTACCACATTGATATTGTTATTTAAGATGTATCCCTGATTTAAAAAGTTCTTGAAGTTATCTTTACCAATGGGCAGGTAAGGCATTTCCTTCATCGTTTTGGAAATGGGATCCCATTGAATTACCGGCTGACCTTCCATAGGTACGCCCCAGGATCCGTCGCCTGACCTTGCATAGGTATTGGTAGCTGTATTCACCACGCGGCCATATTTGTGTTGCAATTCGGGAATTGCAAGAAATCCGGCTGTAAACATGCTACTGGTATTAAATGATACTGATAGTCCCTGGCTTTTGCTTCCTTTTTTTGTAGTCACCATGATGGTTCCATTTGCACCTCTGTATCCATACAATGCAGAAGAAGTAGCTCCTTTAAGAACTGTGATTGATTGGATGTCGTCAGGTGCAATATCCCGAAGCGTCATGTTTTCGTAGGGGACACCGTCAATAACGAGCAATGGAGTTTCACCGCGTATTTCAATATCGGGAGCGGCTGTAAATTCAGTACTGTTTTTTACAAGCAGGCCTGCCACGCGTCCGGTGAGTGATGTTCCTACGTCAATTCCTTTAACGGTTTGCAGAGCATCGCCCTGAACAGACTGGACAGAATAGCCGAGTGCCCTGGTTTCTCTTTTTATTCCGAGGGCCGTTACTACCACCGTCTGCAGTTCCTGATTTCCGGGTTGCAAAGTCACATTGTAAACGGATTGGTCTGAAGTAACAGCCAATGATTGGCTTTGCATTGAAACAGATGAAAAAACAAGGACGTCATTAACCCTTGCCTGAATGGTGTAACTACCTAAATTATCTGTGGTAGTACCGGCTCCCGTTCTTTCAACTGTAATACTGACACCGGGAAGTGCATTGCCATTGTGGTCAGTCACTTTGCCGGTAACAGTTTTATTCTGCGCCCAGGCTGCCGAACCCACCAGCAGTAATATTGGCATCAGAATCAATAGATTAAGTAATCTTTTCATAAACAATTTTTATTTAGTTCTTAAAATCCCGTTTTTTCGGGGCCTAAAATTAATTTTCAAAATTTAGTAATCTTGAAAAAATACCTCAACTTGACTACATCATTTTTTGGGGACGTCTTTATTTTAGCCTATTTTGCAATACATCAATACTACATCAATAAATAGAAAACCTCCTCTGATGAAATCGAAAGGGTTTTTCTTATTGCTTTTTATCGTTTCTCATTTTACTTCTGTTGGTCAAAATACAATTGGCCTTCCCCAAATAATAAACTATGATAAGAATGACTATCATGGCGGCAGCCAGACATGGAATATCGGGCAGGATGACAGAGGCATTATGTATTTTGCCAATAATGAGGGGTTGATCACTTTTGATGGGTTTTATTGGAAGGTGTATCCGCTTCCCCACAAAACCATTATGCGATCTCTGGCTATTGGAGAAGAAAATAAGGTTTATGCCGGTGGTCAGGGTGAATTCGGATATTTTTCACCGGATGGAAATGGAATTATGCAATTCACCTCTCTTGTAGATCTGGTTCCTGATAAAGAAAAAACATTTGCCGACATCTGGAAAACAGTAATTTATAAAGATGCTGTTTTTTTTCAGGCTTCCGACCGGATTTTTGAGTACAGGAATGACCGTATCCGTGTATTTCTGGCCAAAAACGTATGGCAATACATTGGAAAATCAGGAGATAAATTATTTGCGCAGGACAGAATGGACGGGGTTTATGAATTTAAAGATGACCAATGGTACCCGGTTGCCAAAACGACTACAACTGTGAATATTACCGGAATTATGAATTTGGGGACGGACAGTTTTTTGATCAGCAGTCAAAAGAACGGACTTTTTATTATGAACGGACAAAAAATTTCTCCGTTTGTTCATAACGCGAAAGAAACTTTACCGGAACATATTAATTATTCTGCCCGGATCAACATGTCAGAATATGTCGCTGGTACCAGATCTGACGGATGTATCATTTTTGACCGGAATGGAAATATAATTCAGAAAATCAGGTTGGTGGAGGGCCTTCAGAATAATAATGTTCAATGTGTTTTTATTGACAAGGATGGAAATATTTGGGCGGGGTTGAATAATGGAATCAGTTTCATCGATTACAGTTCTGCCATCAAATACATCAGGCCTGACAAGCAAAATGAAGTTTTGGGTTACTCGAGTATTATTTACGATCACAAACTTTATATTGCTACTTCCGATGGTACTTATGTTGCACCACTAAAGGAATCAGGCAAAGATTTCAGTTTTTCAATCGGGTCCTTTTCCCTGATAAAAAATACGATGGGTGAGACCTGGAAAATTGATGAGGTCAATCAACAATTATTGATCGGGCACAATGATGGCGTTTTTCAAATTAAGGGGATGGAGGCTTCTCCCGTTTTGAATGGTTCGGGTTGCTGGATTTTTATTCCGATGACACAGGTTTTTCCTGCAAAAAAAATACTGGTTGGCACTTATACAGGATTAAGGGAACTTGATTATGAGAATGGACATTTTATTTCGAATGAAGAATTGAAAGGTATGTCCGAATCTTTTCGTTTTTTGACCACAGATAATGATGGAGGTATCTGGGCATCTCATCCGTACCGCGGAGTTTACAGGATCACCCTTTCTGCTGATGGCAAAAGTTATTCTGCAAAATTATATACCGACAAAGACGGGCTGCCGTCAACGCTCGAGAATTACGTTTTCAGAATAAGAAACAGAGTGGTATTTGCGACCAAAAAAGGGATTTACGAATTCAATTATAAAACGAACAAGTTTGAACCTTCCACAGTAGTGAATAATATTTTCAGGAATATAGAATTAAGGTATTTGCGCGAAGACGGAGATGGTAATATCTGGTTTTGCAGCGGGAAAAAAATTGGGGTGGCTTCCTTTGAACCCGATAGTAAACCAAAAAAATATACAATAACTTATTTCCCCGAATTGGCCGGACAGATTCTTTCTGGTTTTGAAAGTATTTATCCGTTCAACAAAGAAAATATTTTTATTTCTTCGGAAAAGGGAATTATCCATCTGAATTATGCGAAATATGCTTCAAAGCAAAAACGGATTAAAGTTCTGTTGGGAGCGGTGACTGCGATTGGGAAAAAAGACAGCCTGCTTTTTGGCGGATTCTTCCATTCTCTGAAAGATTCCGTTTTTGTTCAGGATGAGCAGAAGGTTCCCCGCTTATCCAGCAGCTACAACTCATTTCACTTTGAATACAGCTCTCCTTCTTACGGGCTTCAAAGCAATATTGAATACAGTTACCAACTTTCAGGCTATGATCCGGCATGGTCTGAATGGTCAACGAAAACAGAAAAAGATTATACAAACCTTTCTTCCGGAAATTATGTTTTTAAAATAAAAGCGAGAGACAATCTTGGCAATGAATCGCAGGTTGTTTCTTTTGCTTTTGTAGTGCAGCCTCCGTGGTACGCTACTATTTGGGCAAAGCTGTTTTATGCTGTGTTGATTTTCATCGCAGGATTTATGATTTACAAATGGCAGGAAAGGAAGTTTGAATCACAACGGGTAAAGTATGAAGAGGAGCAGAGAAGGATCAATGAATTGCATCAGCTAAAACTTGAGAAAAGGGAAAAAGAAATTATCAAACTGCAGAATGAAAAACTGGCTGATGAAGTCAAATACAAGAGCCGTGAACTTGCCGATGCCGCCATCCATCTGGAAGAAAGAAACAGTGCATTGACGAGGGTGAAAAGCGAATTGGAAAAAATTTACAAAAGATCGGGAAATGACGATGAACTCCGGCAGACATTATTGCTTCTGAAAAATATTGAAAGGAACAATTCCACATGGGAACAATTTGCTACCCATTTTGATGAATTGAATAATGATTTTCTCAAAAAATTGAAAGACAGATTTCAAAACCTGACCAATAATGATTTGAAAGTTTGTACTTATCTCAAACTAAATCTTTCTACCAAAGAGATAGCACAACTTATGAATATTTCAATACGGGGTACAGAAATCAGCAGGTACAGGCTTCGGAAAAAACTGGATGTGCCCAGGGGGAAAACCATTACTGATTTTTTGAACGAGGTAGTTTTGGTGATTAAGTAAGTTTTTTGTCAGGGATCATTTTGTACAATTTTCCAATCATTATTAAAATATTTCCTGAATTAAAAATTCAAACCTGATGTATCTTTTTACATTTGGCCAAATATCAAATAAATGAAGACTGATGTAATGGATGAGAACGAGTGGCCGTGGGTTCTCTCCAAAGTGGGTAAAAAAGTGCTTCGTCCCGGAGGAAGAGAAATGACAATGTTCCTGCTTGATAATCTGAAAATAGAAAAGGAAGATCATGTGGTGGAGTTCGCACCGGGTATTGGTTTCACGGCTGCTCAGATTTTGAAAGATCATCCTGAAAGTTACACGGGAATTGAGTTGAATGAAGAAGCCGGGAAAAATCTGAGAGATATTGTTCAGGGTGAAAATAACAAGATTATTATCGGTAATGCTGCCAAAGCAAGCCTGGAAGACGGTTCGCAGGATAAAGTGATCGGAGAAGCCATGCTCACGATGCATGCAGATCATCGCAAGGTTGAAATTATTGATGTAGCCCACAGACTGCTCAGAAAAGGCGGACTTTATGCAATCCATGAATTGTGTCTGGTTGAAGAAGGAATTAGTCCGGAAGCCAAAGCGGCAATCACAAAAGATCTTTCAAGCCATTCTCATGTAAATACCAGGCCACTCACTCAATCGGAATGGAAATCGATTCTTGAGAAAGAAGGATTCCGTGTTAAGAAAGTGTGGACCAGGCCCATGATGCTTTTGGAACCTTCCCGAATTATTCAGGATGAAGGAATCGTCAATACATTGAGCACGGTTTTCAAAGTTTTGCGTAAGCCAAAAGCAAGAAAAAAAATTCTGGAAATGCGAAAGCTGTTTAAATCTCACAGAAAAGAAATCTGTGCCATTGGCATGGTTGCCGAGAAAATATAGAGCCGGATTTTTTGTCAGTCAACTTAAAAAACGAGAAACTGTTTCATATCTTAAAATAAAAAATTGCACCGCAAAAAGTTTTCAAGGTGCAATTTTTTTTAAATCGAATTTTTGAATAAGAAGTTTTTATGAAGCCGGTTCTGCTTCTTTCTTTTTTTTGTAAGGAGAAACATAGCTCCCGACTTCTGACTTGACAGCCACATTGATCCTGTTCCATCCGTTAATGGCAACAATGGCAAAAGTCAATTCCATAATTTCTTTCGGAGAAAAATATTTTTTCAATTCTTCGTATTCGTTTTCAGGAGCGCCTTTTTCAGCAACCAGCGTCAATGATTCTGTCCATGCCAGTGCAGCTCGTTCTTTGTCAGAAAAGAAGGGAGCATCTCTCCATGCGGCAAGGACGTTAAGTCTTTTCGGATCTTCTCCAATGGCGATGGAATCTTTGGTGTGCATGTCCAGGCAGTGTGCACAACCATTAATCTGAGAAGCCCTGGTCACCATCAGTAACAAAAGTTTCTGATCTATTTTACTTTTATTGACCACTTTTTGAAGGCCGATCATGGCATCAAGCCCTTCCGGCAATGTTTTAACCCAATCTAATCTCATATTGATTTTTTTTAAATCCCTTTATAAATAAGGATGGCAAATAATCCACAAATTATTTGCCATCGAGCTGAGTTATCCTGAAATTTTACTTGTAGGTTACAATTCTGCCCCAAACATCATTTGTACCCCAGATTCCTTCACGTGTACATTCCAGTTGAACGATCTGGCTGTGGTCAACAAAAAGATTGACTTCTGGTCCGTAATTTTTTATGTACCATTTGAAGACTTTCGGATCGGCAGCTTCAAACATTACTTTTTCCAATCCGATTGCATTGATGAATTTCGCAGGTACATCCACACGCCAGGGATCTGCATTTTCAGTAACACCTTCCGATTCCATCATGATGAGAAATGCTCCGGCATCAACGAATCTCTTTGCCTGGCTGATGGCATATTCCACATCCTGTGTCCCTTCCACGCGCAATTCGGAGGCAACGGTATCCCCACCTGCGCCGAACTGAATACCGATTTCGGGTTTTGCCTTCATGCCTGCTTTTTGCACATCTTCTATGACGTGTTGCCAATCAGATGTGGGGATCGAAATGAATCCGGTTGAAATTTCAACAATGTCAAAACCCAGGCTTTTTACTTCCTGAATGTATTTTTTGACAGCTTCTTTTCCTTTGGTCAAAACATATTCCATAAAACCTCCGGTAGAAACCAGCACACCGTATTGGTGGGCAAGGTCAATCATTTCTTTGATCTTTTTTGGATTCATGAAAGTGAATGCACCGCCCGCAAACTTGATACTGTCCACATAGTTGCCTGACATTTCGAGAATGTCTTTGAAATAATGCATTCCGAAATTGGAATAATAGGCTGCTCTGATTTCCGTCATGCCTACTTTACGGGGTTTGGCAGGACGGTCGTTGCGCTGCAACCAGTCAAACGCAACCGGATTTGTGATAAATTTATTTTCTGGCATAATCATTAAAATTTAAATGTGATTAATTATTTAGTTCTTACGTTTTTTAAAATTTCTGTGAGTTCTTTTATCTGATGTTTTTCAATGTTCTTCACCAGATCGATAATTTTATCCTGAGTTTTTTCGTCCGTAAATGGAGTTGACAATGCTTTGAATTTTCCGCTGACCGTTTCCCAGGAAGCAGGACGTGTAACGAATCCTTCATAGTCTTTCTTTTCGATGTGAAATTGTTCTCCGTCTTTCATGACCACGGTAATGTCGCAGGGCATTTCTTTTGGAAATCTTTCAGAATAAGATTTCTTTTCATTGACTTCCACTTTCTGAAGCAATTCCTGAATATCTTTCTTCACAATTCTTTCGGGCAGGTATTGAGCAGGCAATACATTCCCATCGAGAAGCATGGCCGATATCAGGTAAGGCAAACTGTGATCAGCTTCTTCCTTGATCCTGATATTTTTCTTGCCACCTTCTTCGCCGCCGCCGATGATATTGAATGCCACATCAAAGGTGTTGAGCACAATTTTTTCTATATCGTTTGTAGAAAAATGATGTTGTTTATGCAATTCCTGAACCCCTTCCAAAGTAGCCTGCGAATGAATTTCAGCATTGTATCTTTTAATAATAGTGTGTGTCACTCTTTCCAGGTCTTCTTTTCCCCAATCAATTTTAAAATTTCCTGCGATGGAATCTTTGAATCCTTTGTTTCCTTCAAAAACTTCTTCCGGGCCTGTGATTCCATATTTTGCAAGGAATGCCGAGTGAGTAGATGTCCAGCCTGTGGACGGAAAGGCCAGCCCTTTCCAGTTGGAAAGATTTCCCGTTCTTGTAACACGAAGCGCATTGTAAGCAGTGGCTGCAATTGCAATCGCATTGGAAACCTGATTTTCATCAAGCCCCAAAGCATAAGCCACTCCGGCTGCGGAACCATAAGCTCCCTGAACGGTGTGGTCAAATCCCTTGTCACGAACCGGAGCCTCATCACTCAGCCTGCATTGAATCTGATAAGCAATGGCAAGCGCCGTTAAGAAATCTTTGCCATTTTTATCTGCATATTCCGAAGCCGTCAAAACACTTCCGATATTGTCCGATGGGTGGCAGGTTTCTTTTTTGGCAAGATAACTGTCGTTGTAATCCAGATATCTGATCAGAGCCGAATTGTAAAATGCTGCCCGGTCAGGAGCCGTCTTTTGACCTCCGATTAATGTGGTCAGAGGATTCCCTCCGAAATCTTTTATTTGCTGTGCAATCATTTTTATGGGCTTCCCTTCCAGCGCACCAATGGCACAACCCAGAGAATCGAGGAGCCGGAGCTTCAGCGCTGTAACAGCGGCTTCGGAAAGATCTTTGAAACTGCGCGTATGGACAAACTTTGCTAATTGTTGAACTTCAGTCATGATCAATGTTTTTAAATGTTTTCAATTATTTCTTTTCAACAGTGCAAAGCTACCGCCAACCATACCCCAAAGTCAATAGGGGAAAGGCGATTTGGGTCATGGTTAAAAGCGATAAGAGAGAAGAAATTATGGGGAAGGGAGGCTGTTGATAATTTCCCTTTTGATTACTTTGGTGATCCTGTTCTTTTCAAAACCGCGGGGTGTAACTAAAATAATAGTTCTGCTGACAACAGGATGGATTAGCGGGCGGACCATTTTTAACCTTCGCGCACCCATGTAAAGCGTGGATAATTGGGGCAGAAGTGTCATACCACCGTTGAGATCAATGATCTTGCGGATGGTCTCCAGCGAACCACTTTGAAAACGGATATTGGGGATTTTTATGGGTAAAATAACCGATTCTTTTCTTTCATAATCCGGCTGGAGAAAATGATCTCTCAAATCTTCCTGCAGAATTAAATCTTCCGTATGAATATCATTCCACGCAATCTCTGATCTGGCTGCCAGCGGATGATTCAATCCGATGTAGATAACAAACTTTTCTTCAAATAAAACATCTTCATAAAAACCTTCCTTTAAAAACGGTTTGATGGCTATACCTCCGTCCAGTTCTTCGTTTTGAAGGCTTTGCGCCATTTCTTTTATTCCCATTTCAATAATCCCAGTTTGGAGGTCCGGATATTTTTCAGACAATGAATTAACGAATAGCGGAACCAGGTAGGGAGCCAGTGCAGGAAGGATCCCTAACCGGAATTTTCCTTTCGGCAGATTGTCTTTCTTGTTTGCGATATCCACAAATTGTTTGTGATCTTCCAGAATAATTTTTGCCTGTTTGATCAGATCTTCTCCTTTCATGGTCGGCGTGACCGGCAGGCGCGAACGGTCAAAGATCATAATCCCGAATTCCTTTTCGAGCCGCTGGATCTCTTTGCTCAAAGTAGATTGAGCTATGCCGCATTCATCAGCAGCCTTAGCAAAACTTCTGAGTTTTTCAACTGCGACAATATATTTAAGCTGATTGAAATTCATGAAATGATGTGGTGTGATAGTGCAAAATGTTTTTCAAAGATCGAATTTCATTTTTACTTCACCGGTAATTATCCGGTTGTTTTTGTTTGAATCAATAAAGAAGTAAAACTTTTGATACCATTCAGTAGATACTACTCACTCCATCTATTCTAAATTAAAAATTTCATTTGTAATCCCGTTTTGGGTTACCAGTTCTCTATCGCCCCAAAAGGATTTTGTTTCTGTCATAGTTCCATTTTACTTTAATGCAGAGGAAATACGCTGTTTGTTGCCGGCATAGGTACAGGAAAGTTCCGGTGGATGGGAACAAGCGCCAGGGTTTGCCGATGTGAAATGAAGTTTTAAGCGGTGTTTAACACATATCCTGTGGCTTCTCCGCCTATTGAGGTCATGTCTTCACACACCGGCATAAAAATGAAGTTACAGAACCCAATCATATCGTTAAGATCCCTGCATATACGCTGTCGGCGGCATCCTTTCCGTCTTCGCTGATGAAGCCTGCCCAGGTATGCGCTTCCCCCGTTTGACCATGAGTTTTCAATTCGGCCATCCCGTCGCCCCTGCGCTGTGTACTGATCCCGAAGACAGCCTGCTTTACGGCGGGGAAATAAGCTACCAATACGGCAATATCGGAACTCCGTGCCGTGCCTGTCCCTGCATTATCATCCCACGTAAACAGGATACTGTCTGCCCCTCCCGTTGTTGCCGCGACCGGTACAGAGGGCATGCCGCCTCCGGATATTTGCACATCGGGCCACGACAGTGATATGTCCGGATAAACTCCTGTGATTGCTTTTCGCATCAGTGCGCTGGTGGCTTTGTTATAGCCGGTGGCCGTGTTTATTTTTTGCGGAAATGTCCTGTCAAAGAAACCGCTGCCGGTAAAACACCGGGTAAATTCATGGCATACTTTGATCTTTTGCTGCTGGGCAAGCCGGGCAGGAGTCACGGGTTTGGTACTCTTCCTCCTTTTACTGCGGATAAAGTTGGCGCCCATGCGCATATAACCGGATACATTTCCGGCATTACCTGTAAATTCACCGAGGATGCCGTAAGGTATTCTTGCCATAATCAAACGTTTTTGAGATGATCTTATATGCTAACGCTTCCGCAGGCCCTTTTGGTATTTAGTGTAAGTGAATCAAAAGGGTGATTAAACAGATGTTATTCGTTACCTGGTTCCCAATTATCTCCGAATTAGCAACGAATAATATAGGGTTTGTGACAGGAACAAGTAATACCCAAATTCTATTTAGTCATCCCTTAAAAACTCCGTAACCCCTGTTTTTACAGATTTATGATAGAAATTGGTGTAATAATGTCTGTGGGCTATTTGAAAAACCGTCAAAACCCTGCAAATTTATGTATGCTTTCAACCCAAAAACAAACTTCACAGATTGGTTTATTTTCCAGTCTGGCAGATATTCTTGATCAGAAACATCCCATGTATCAATTAGCAGGTAAAATAAATTGGCGGCTTGTAAAATCGTTTGTGCATTGCTGTAACCGTTTTTTTGAAAACAGTATTTCAGTTCGTCCATTATGATGGTGCGCCCGCCGACATTGACGCCGCGAAGAAGGATAATGTATTGTATATCGATAAAATAAATATTTTCACAGAGATAAAACTTCTGTACATGTTGGTACGATTAAAAAAGATTGACATTGAATCCGCCCTTGCAATAATTCCGGAGCATATCGTAAAGTATGTAAAAAGTTTTAAGAGAGCCCTCTCGTCTAATACCCGGGATCACTAATTATTATTCAGAGTGAAATTGCTATTCTCAAATTAATTTCTAATTTAGAGTAAACATTATAATTATGAGAAATATAGCTGTAACCAAATATTCTTTCATAGCCATACTTTTAACGATGTGGTTATTCGGATGTAAACGCGAACAAGTGCAGAGGGCTATGCAATCAAATGAAAAATTATATTAAAATATTTTTGTTATGCTGTGTGCTGTGTTCCGCTATTTATGTGAATGCACAGTGCAATGAAACAGTTGAAAATTTTTCCTTTCATAACCCGGAATTTAAATCGGTTAACAGTATTTACTTCAACCCCATTATAGACAAGGACTCTTCTATCATTTATGGCGCAAATACTTATTTAATAAAGCAAAGCAAAACCGGCAATATCGGGTGGGTAAAAAACATTCCAAAGTTTCAGTCGTTTTATACCACAGAGGACAATAAAATATTGGGTATATATAATACAGACACCATAGGGCCTGGAAGTGGGTATGGCGGTGGTATTGTAAAACTTTTACCGGATGGAAATCTGGAATGGGCGAAAAAAATATCCATACCAGACAGCGTGTTCAGCTATTGGGGTAGTGCGGCGATAACTAAAGGAAAGGACGGGGATATCATCCTGTCAAACAATTATTATGATGAAATAGGCATTGTATTGTTTGATAAAAACGTTACCCGGGCCAGGTTCACGAAGCATTTAAAATTGCAGTTATCGCCGGGCAATTTTCTGGTGCACATCAACACTGCTGTTGTAAATAATTCAATTTTCATTTTGTGCAACGTGCAGAAAGACGAGCCGCCTTATTTGTACAGTAACCATCTTTTACTCATAAAGCTCAATTATGAGACCGGCGTCACAGAAAAAGTCCGTTACCTCCAGTTTGACGATGAGTTGAAGATTCCCACATCACAATACATTACGTCTGTAGTCCGGGGATCCTTCAACGATAATTTGGCTTTCAGGGCAACAGGCGACAATTACCTTATTGTTGCAGGCAGAAAGGGTACAAATGCATTTGACAATAACCGGCTGTTTGCTATGAAGATAGATACAGCGCTGAATGTGAAAAAATACGGTGTCTTTACAGCGAAGGAGCACCGTTACTTTTATAGTAGTAATTATTTAACAACTCTGCCTTCCATCAATAACAGGGGATCGGTGCTATTCTCCAACATCAGGGGTTACGATGTGTGGAACCTACGGAAAGACAGCAGTTTTTTATTACTTACGGACGACGATTTAAATATCGTTGCGGAGCGAAAACTAAGCCTGAGTGACGATGTGCAATTGCCCGGGAGCTACCAGCTAAACTCCGTGCCTTTGTTGAAGGACAATGGCGATATGTCCATCGTATTTCATACGGTTTCTGCTGATGCAGGTTTAATGAACATTGTCAATATCCCTTCGGGAATGCCTGATCTCCCATGCAGAGGGGATAATGCAGACTATATTACTACGGAAATGCCAGGCTTTACCGACTTACCCGAACCGGATATAAAAATACTTACGCCCTTTGATGTTACGATTGCCCTGTACAATGGCCTGGAGGTGTATGACGGCAGTATTGAAGTAAATAAATTCTGTGTACAGAAAAGTATTTGCGACACCATTCGTATTCTCAGCCAAACAGACTTTTGCGTGGTAGGCGATACTGCCGTATTCCTCCTTGTGAAAAATCCTCAATGCCTTCGCAATGCCCGTTGGAAGATTGAAAGCGATGCTGTAGAAATCATTTCCCGTGCAGATTCCTTGCTGAAAGTGAAATTTCTGAAGCCTTATTCAGGGTACATAAAGGCCACATTTGACAACTGTGATTTAGCGGATTCAGTATATGTGAAAGTGAGTGAGCGATTGCAACCCTTTAGTTTAGGGCGCGATACCACACTCTGCCCGACTAATAGCTATATCATTCATGCAACGGCAGGCTACACTGATTATCTGTGGAGCAATGGCGATACGGCAGACTCGATTGTGGTATCGGCGCCTGGAACCTACAAGGCTAAGGCCAGAGATTTTTGCGGCAAAACACATTATGCCACAAAAGTCATCTCCGGCCTTTCTAAGAAGTTTTCAATTGATTACACAGGTTCTATCTGTGGGTTTGATACAGCTACCATCCTTACAGACCCCGCCTTCAGGAATTATCAATTCACCCCTGCATCAAAAGGCCTGATTGAAGATAATCACATCATCCTGTATCCGGAATCTACCACACAATACACTATTTCTGCAGAAGCATTCCCAGGCTGCGTCGTAAGGGATTCTGTAACCATTACTGTCGACAACTGCTCTTCGGAAATCATCTTTCCAAATGCATTCTCTCCTAACAATGATGGCCTGAACGATGAATTCAAGCCTGTTGTTATAAGAAAATTAAAGATTTACCGGTTGTCAGTTTATAACCGGTTTGGTCAGATTGTTTTTCAATCTGCGGATCCGGCAAAAGGTTGGAATGGATGGTTTCGGAGTCAACCTGTTGATCAGGGTATTTATACCTGGGTATGCGAATATTCCATTCCCGGCTTGCCCCAAAAACAGAAGAAAGGAACTTTGTTTCTTATTCGGTAATAGTATTTAAAATTTTCAGTTACCAACCCTGGCATGACAGGATATTATAGAATTTATATTTACAATTTGACCATTCTGCCTGAAGCTCACTTATAGTTTATACACCCAATCATCTTCCTTTAAGGTTGTATAAATTTACACTATTGTCCGACTAAAATAAAATAAAAAAGCGGTTCCGAAGAACCGCCAAATAGTTAGGTTTAAGTTGCAAAACAAAAAAATCGTTGACTATATCATTGAATTCATCGCGGGTGAACAGATTACTCCTGAATTTCTGTGAAGTTATGAACGTTGGATTGTAGGTCAGGGGAAGTCAATAACAACTGTTGGTATTTACTTAAGGTGTCTGCGTGCTGTTATGAATATCGCTATTCAACAAGGAATGATGCGAATCGAAGATTATCCTTTTGGGAAGAGAAAATATATAATTCCTACAGGGCGAAACATAAAAAAAGCTCTTACCCTGGATGAAATTGCTAATATTTATAATTATAATACGGAAGAAAAAAGCATAGATGACATGTGTCGGGATTTTTGGATTTTTATATATCTATGCAATGGATTAAATGTTAAGGATTTTTGTTTATTGAAATATAAAAATATTGAAGAAGATTTTATAGTATTCAATCGCGCTAAAACGATCAGAACAAGGCGATCTAATCCTGAACCAATCAGGATTTCAATAAAAGAAGATGCAAGACGCATAATTGATAAGTGGGGACAAAATCAGTTTTCATCTGATACTTATATTTTCCCTTTTTTAAAAGCTGAAATGACTTTAGAAAAACAACGGGATATTGTCAAACTCCCAACACGCCTGATAAATGAACACATGAAGCAAATAGCCGAAGACCTTAGAATATGTAAACCGGTGACAACCTATTATGCACGCCATAGTTTCGCTACAATTTTAAAAAATAGCGGAGTGTCTACAGAGTTCATAAGCGAAGCTCTGGGCCACACATCTTTAGAAACTACAAAAAGTTATTTAGCAGGGTTTGAGCAGGATGCAATAAGAAAGACAACAGATGTGTTGATTTCATTTAAAGATCATTTGAAGATTGCATAGGTTGCGCTCGGTGCTTGAGTACATTTGTAGCTTTACATGTGATATTTCAACACATCTGAGACATTTTTAATCTCGTTTGTGATAATACCTTTTGCCATCATACCTTAGTATTTAACTCTTTCCACAGTTATTCTAACAACATCTTTTAGGTTTCAAAATTTTAGTATATATACTTTAAGGACAGTAAATGGAGTAATCGAAAGATTGATGAGTAATACTCTTGCACAATGCATGTTGCCTTTATAGTTTTGTAACAGAAGTTCATTGATGTTTACCTGACATATTGCAATTTCCAAGTAATTTCTTAACCTTAATGCTATCCAAAACTATGAAAGCAATTTTACTTTCTCTTTCGTTTTTTGCCACCCTTTCCCAACTAAAGGCACAATCAAAAGCCGATAAATCAAGTGGCACAATTAAAAATTTTAATACCGCTGAATTAGCAATACAAAAATATTATCACCTCGCTGTTCAGTATAAAGAAGGCAAAGGCGTACCAATGGATTACCAGAAGGCCTTTGATTATTTCCAAAAGGCCGCCAACCTTGGAGACTCCCAAAGTGTTTATGCTGTTGGCTACATGCATTATAAAGGTCTTGGTTGCAGGCAGGATTATGCTTTAGCTGCCAGATTATTTGCACAAGGTGCTTATGGTGGAAGGGACAATAGTATGTACTTTTACGGCCTTGCCTGGAGAAATGGCTATGGGTTGCCACAGAATGAAGATTCTGCCCAATACTGGTTAAAAAAGCTGCTGCTTTAGGTTACAAACAAGCCATTCTTGAACTGCAGTCCAAGGCACCGGAGAACAGCAATGCCCAAGCCCAACAACTCGTGCAAAAAATCCACAATGCCGCGCTGCCCGAACAGATACCCTTAAACCAATTTATACCTATCAGGCCTAAAACTCCTGATTCAACAATCATAGCCGGGGATTATGAAGGATATGTAATTCAGTACGACTGGAGTGGTAAATATCCCGTGAGCACAAAGAAACTACACCTGTTTTTGGAACAGGGCCAAACAAACCTGACCGGCAAATGGCTGGAAGAAGGCGCGGATTCCGTCACCGTACGGATTGCCTTGCAGAATGATTCACTGGTATTCAACGGCACCAATTACGAAAGAAAGGACCATTATAGCCTGGACAGAGGCATTGAATATGATTTTCAGAACGCTGCACTGAACTTAGTAAGAAAAGAAGATAGTGTGTACCTGGCAGGCAATATCTATATGTTTTCACCTGACAGGAAGGAACCATCTAAACCTTTGTTGGTCGCACTGGTGAGAACGGTCAAGGACAGAAAAATAGATACTGCCAACCTAACGACAGAGGCAAAACTGTTAAGCGTTTATCCCAACCCTTTTACGAGTTACGTAAACGTCGAGTTTGAAGTGAACGAAGCGACAAAAGTTGGCATCGAGCTTTATGACATAGAGGGGAAAAGAGTTTACACCAAACCACCTCAGCCACTTGTCAAAGGAACCTACAAAATCCGCATTGAACCTTTCAGGCATCTGGCCCAACAGACCTATATTTTAAGATTGGTCTTCACGGGCGGGCAAGAGGCAGTTAAGGTTATAAAAAAATAGAAGAAACAATAAATATTAAATCAAGAAAAATAATATCTCAGAGGTATAAATAAGTTTTCATTTGCATTTTTAGAAGACGAGTTCGTAAGGTAGAAACTCTTTAATTGAAGAATAGTATAGAGCAAACATAGTATTAACAAATCACTTTATCCGACATTTTGATTATGAAAAATATACAGAAACTAATTTTTGTAGTATTATTGAGTTCTTTCTCAATAAATTCAAATGGCCAGTCCGGCAACTATGGATCAGCACCAAATATCCTGCCTGCTGATGTCGCGACATTAGGAAAATTTGGTTCTTACCCGGTAAGTTATTATACCGGAACAGCAAATGTCGGCATACCATTATTCGATTTTTCAGACCGCGATATATTGGTAAATATCGGATTGCAATACGATGGATCCGGCTTTGTTCCAAATAAAGAGCCCGGAACAGTTGGCATTAATTGGGCGTTATCCTCTGGAGGTGTTATTACCAGGGTTGTAAATTGGATAGGAGATGATCAGATCAGATCGGATATATCAGGATCGCTTAGCAAAGGCTTCATTTATGGAATAAATTCAGTAAAAACGTTGTACAATAAAGAGAGTATAAGAAACTTGTCATTTTTGACAATTAACAGTCAGGGGGCACCAATATTTAATCTGGCTTATGAATATTGCCCTGATGTATTTTCTTTCAATTTCGGTGAGTATCATGGACAGTTTTTCATGGGCAATGATGGAAAAATAAAAGTGGTTTGTGATAAACCATTGAAGGTAGATGTATCGCAAATGAATGCCGAAAGTGATTTGATTTTAGGGTATGCGTCAAGTACAATTACCATCACAACTGAAAATGGAGATTCCTACACATTTGGAGGAGCCTTTAACACTGTTGATATAAATTTTTCTTATTCTGGTGTTCTGGGAGCCAATCCGGTAGTAGACGGTAAAACTGCGTACATTAATGCGTGGCATCTAACTAAAATCAAAACCCACAATGGTAATGTAGTCAATTTTGAATATACACCACAAAATACATCAGATTTCTATGGAGGTACCCCGACACAGGGTGTTCCTTCTTCTATTGATTACGGTTATGAAAAATTATATCGTCATGAGGAACTAAGTTTTTACGATGGTTCTCAAGGTCAATGGGGTTCGACTCCACAGTATCTGGTTTACCAATCTTTTGTCAAGAAAACCTATTTGAGCAAAATAACCGGTAATGCCGGAAGCGTGGAATTTTCGTATAGTCCTGAAGTGCAGCGGTTTTACAAAGCCGGAGAAAATATAAGAAGTCCAAATATTCCCAAAAAACTGGACCAGTTAACCATTAAGGATCCAAATGGCGCTCTTGTTAAAATCATTAACCTGAATTATACATATTACGGATCATCCACCGTTGGTTATAGAGAAATGCTTACAGGTATCAAAACTATTGGAGGACAGGATACTGCCACATATTCCATGGATTATTACCGTACGTCAGAATTGCCTGATCCATTGACAAAAGGAATTGACATCTGGGGGTTTTATAATGGAAGAAACGGGAACACTACTTTAATCCCAACTGTCTCTTCTGGCTCTCCTGATTATACGGTCGACTGGTCTTCATCAAATAGTTACCGCCTGGCAGATACCAGCTATTGTAACGTGGGATTATTGCACCATATAACGTACCCGACAAAAGGTACCACAGAATTCATTTACGAAGGAAACAGCTATTCGAAGATATTACGAAAAACCGTTACAGGCGGAATGGTTCCCGTCACTTATACAGAGAATGGCTATACAGGAGGTGCAAGGATCAAAAAAATAATTGACAACCCTGGAACTGAAAGAGAGTTTAAATACCTTAATAATTTCACGTTCAATGGTACAGGTCTTTCTTCAAGCGGTATCGCCATCCAGCCAAATGTTTATTATTTCGACCTGACTTATTATTACACAGGATCTGGAAATGATAAGTATGTTGATATCAGCGACCAAAATGTGACAGCTTCTTCTTCATATAGCGCCCCTGCGATTGGGTACGCCGAAGTGACGGAAATTTTTAAATCGAATGGTTACACAAAATATTATTATTCAAACCAGCTTACAAATCCGGATAAATATACTTTGGGAGATGATTCTTATACCTATTTTCCGAAGCCGGACAACTCACTATCTAATTATATTCAGCAACTAAAAAGAATAATGTGGCCAAGCTCCTGTGAATTGGAAAGGGGCAAGGTAACGCAGATGGCATCATACGATCAGTCGAATAACCTGTTAAAGAAAACGATAACCAAATACAATGAAAATGTAAACCGTTATGACAGTTCTGTCATTGGTTTTACATGGCCAGGAGTTTCAGGTATAGGCGGGCCATACGATATATATCAATCCTTTGGGCTGTATTATTTTAATACACAACCTACTTATTCCCAAACAACAGAATATAGCGGAGGTCAATCATTGGTTTCCGGAACCGGTTATGGTTATAATTCCAATAGATTGTTGGCATACATAAGAGACACAACGAGCAAAGGAGAAGCCATAAATACTTCATTTACTTATCCTACTGATTACACGGGCAGCCCTTATGATAGCATGGTCTATAAAAACATGTTGTCCAGTATCATAGAAAAGGATATAACTAATAATGGAATTCCTGTAAAACACAGTAAAATAACCTATTTCAGATCCACTTCGGGACTTTACCTTCCCCAAAGCCTCGACGAAAAAAATGGATCTTTCTCTTTGCAACGTGTTAATAACTATCTGAATTATGATAGAAATGGCCATTTGCTTGAATTCAGCAGTTCTGATGGCATCAAACAAGTATTTCTGTGGGGATATAACAGCGAATATCCTGTAGCGAAAATAACTGGCAGTGATTACAATACCGTAAGAGGATTTATTGATTCAACCAAGCTGGATAATGCTGTCTATTTTTCTGATGCAGATATACGAACAGAACTTAACAAAATCAGGATAGGCTTGGCAAATACAACGGCACAGGTTTTCACTTATACTTTTAAGCCTTTAATTGGCATGACTAGCGAAACCGATCCTAAAAACTATACTGTTTATTATGAGTACGATGGTTCCGGTAGATTAAAAGATGCGAAAGACAAAGATGGCAATGTAATCAAAAAATACGGATATCATTATATAGGACAACAAAGCGCCGCGGAAGAAACGATCTATTCCAACGTACTGAAAAGCGGCACCTTTACCAAAAACGATTGCAATACAGGATATTCAGGCAATTCTGTTACTTATTTTATACCGGCAGGAAGGTATACATCAACATTTAGCCAGACCGATGCTGATCAGCAAGCATTAAACGATATAAGTGCTAACGGACAAGCATTTGCAAATGCAAATGGTAGCTGCACTGTAACAAATTATGACTTTGAAATGGAATCGGATTTTACATATATATCCGGCAGCCTGAGTATGAGTTTAAGTACCGTTTCAGGGAGTTTAACCTTTTCGTCCACTGATCAATTTTCTCATGGTATTTCCAGGCCAATTGCGTCAATTATAAATCAAGATTATTTACCAGGCATAACACGTACTTTTTATTCAGGCAGTTGGCTAGTTACGGTTAATGTTATAGGAGTGATAAGTATTACTTGGACAGGCAGTGGAACAGCGCCTCCCGGGAATATTACCATAAATATATCATATTCAATATAAAAATTTCACTAAAATATTATGATAATACCACATAATAAGCTGAGGCAAATCAACATGTTGATCTTGCTTCTGTTCACAACTGCCCATGCTTTCGCACAGTCGGCAAGCCAAAATTATATCGCGACCTGGACTGCAACGGCGCCCATAACAGATCCTACTTTATTTACGACTAAGCCACTCACCGATGTTAAGCTATCTATCCAATATTTTGATAGTTTAGGCAGACCCGTACAAGCGGTTGTCAAACAAGGTTCATTGAAAACAATAAATGGCTCATCTGGAGACCTGGTACGTTTTAATTTATATGATGTTGCCGGAAGGGATAGCAGTCAATTTCTGCCATATGCAGCCGGCACCACCGACGGTAGTTATAAGATGGATGCATTAACCGCGCAACCTGCTTTTTATAACGGTACTAACAGCCCCGATTCCGGGCAGGGAGAAACAGGAAACAATGCACATACCGCTGTCAGTTATGAAGCATCTCCTTTAAATCGCGTGCTGGAAAATTTCTCCCCGGGTAATAATTGGGCCGGAACTGCCGGACAGGTGGCTGAAGCTAATCGACATTCCGTAAAACAGAAATATTTTCTAAATACCACTACTGATTCGGTTAGGATATGGAATATCGGTTTAAACGCGACACCCGGAAGTGGCTTCATCACGCCTGCAACAGTAGCAGGAGCAGCCGGCATATATCCCACCGGCACTTTGTACAAAAATATTATCGCAGATGAGGCAGGGCATCAGGTGATAGAGTATAAAGATAAAAATGGCAATCTTATCCTCAGGAAAGTTCAGCTTACGGCTCCTGCTGATGCAGGCACTGGCAGTGGCCATGCAGGATGGCTTTGTACGTACAATATTTTTGATATTCTTGGCTTACTGAGGTGCATTATCCAACCACAAGGAGTACAAACTATGAATGCTTCCGCGAATTGGACCCTTACAACGACTTTACTAAATGAACAATGTTTTCGCTATGAATATGATCAGCGTAACCGGATGATTATGAAAAAAGTGCCTGGTGCAGGAGAAGTGTATATGGCGTATGATGCCAGGGACAGACAGGTAATGAACCAAGATGCAAATTTACGGGCAGCCAATAACTGGATAGCTACCAAGTTTGATGATTTGAACAGGGCCGACACCACCTGGTTGTATAATACTACCACCTCCTTCTCCGATATTCTCTCCGCAGCGGCGTCCAGTAATAATTATATACCTGCTGCACCCACATCTTCTACTTTGTTGACTCAAGTGCATTATGACGATTATGCAGGATTACCTTCGGGTCTGTCTTCCACTTATATTTCCACCTGGAACAGCTATTTCTCTGCTACAAGCACAACCGTATTTCCTTATCCTGAAATGCCGGTGCAAAACAGCGCAATTACCACAAAAGAGCTGTCAACATGGAGCCAGCAGAAAATACTCGATAGCACACCGGTTGCTTTTTTGCCAACGGTTACTATTTATGACGACAAAGGCAGGGTAATTCAAACTCAAACAAAAAACATTACCGGCGGAACAGATGTAACCACTACTCAATATTGCTGGGCAGGCTGGCCGCTGGTAATAGTGAACAAGCAGGAGGAGAAAAAAGGCGCAACCACACAAACAACAGTAGTCGTTACTAAAATGACGTATGATAATCTCGGGAGAGTAGTTAAGACAGAGATGCGCCAAAGTAATAGTGGCATTAATGGCGGCGCCATGTCTGCTTATGCAACTGTTTCTCAAATTCAATATGATGTGGTGGGGCGGGTAAAGACAAAACTATTGGGAAATCAAAAGACCAATATGACCACTTACAGCAGCGCCCCCCTTGAAACACAGGATTATGAATATAACGTCCGTGGTTGGCTGCTTGGCATTAACCGGGCGTATGCAAGAGATGCGGCTTCTACAGATAATACAATGAGCGCCATGACTACAAAGGTTGTCAGCGGGGAGATGTTTACCGAAAGCCTCATGGATTTGCAAACAGTAACTTATCCCAATACGCGGTATTTTGGATTTGACCTGGGTTATGATAAAACCAGCAATAATCTGATTGGCGGTATAACCTATACCGCACCTCAATACAACGGGAATATCACCGGTATGGTATGGAAAGGAGCCAATGATATGAAAGTAAGAAAATATGATTTTACTTACGATGCTGCAAACAGGCTTACTGCAGCTAACTTTGGGCAGTACACCAGTACTAATTTTACGAATGCTACGGTTAATTATAATGTTGGCGGACTCAGCTATGATGCGAACGGTAACATTCTTAAAATGAATCAATATGGATTGAAACCGACAGGAAGTTCCGGAATTATCGACCAGCTAACATATAGCTACACTTCAGGCAGCAATAAATTGTTGAATGTAGCGGATAATGCCAATGATCCAAACAGTTCTTTGGTGGACTTTCATTATCCAACGGCCACGAAAACAGCCACAACAGTTGATTACACCTATGATGTGAACGGCAACATGATAAGTGATGCAAATAAAAAGATTAGCTTAATATCTTATAACTATTTAAATTTACCCAGTGTTATCAGGATAACCGGTAAAGGCAGTATTTATTATACGTATGATGCAACTGGTAATAAGCTTCGTAAGAAAACAGTTGACAGCACTGTATTACCTGCAAAAGCTATTGTAACAACCTATATCGCTAATGCCGTTTATCAAAATGATACGTTACAGTTCTTTGGCACAACAGAAGGAAGAGCAAGGGCCGTAGCAAATATTTTTGTATATGATTACTTTCTGAAAGATCATCTGGGAAATGTAAGAATGATGATCACCGATGATTATAATGCATCTTCTCCAATTCTTGAGACGACTCACTATTATCCTTTCGGCTTGACAATGGCGGGGATATCATCGAAGGCTTTTGGTGGTATTGAAAATAGGTATAAGTATAATGGAATAGAATTAGACACTTCGCTGGGCTTGGATGAATATGAAGCTCAATTAAGAGATTTAGACCCACAAACTGGGAGATGGTGGCAAGTTGATCCTGAAACAGAAGCTCAGGAAATGTGGAGTCCTTATACATCAAATTTTGATAATCCTATTTTGTACAAGGATCCTCTTGGAGATGAAGGAGAAGAGTGTTGCGAAGGCTTGTGGAATGTTTTAGATAAGATTAATCACGCTGTTCAACATGCAACAGCAGAAGGGGTAGTATTTGTTATGAGTGCGGCAAACGCTGTGTCAACAAATCAAGTAGGTGGAGTGGGAAGAGCTGACCCAAATGGTTGGTCCGACCCAGATTTAAGAGCCGCAGCACAAATGGGAGCAACAACCGGAGACGGAATTACCATTACAGGGGCTATCGTATATGACGCGGCTTATGGTACTGGAACTGTTGGCTCAGGTGGGACTTTAACGTTAACACCTGCGACAACACTTGCTCTTCAACAGACTTTTGTTGCAATTCCAACAGCTATAAAAAATCTGAAAAATGATTTTGCGGCTACCTCAAGTAGTAGAAATGTAACAAAAGTTTACCCCACCAGAAAACAAGCACTGGAAGCTCGCCCAAAACCTACTCCTCAAAAGCCAGGAGAAGGACAAGTTACACGTCAGATGAGAAATAAGGCTGGAGAAGGGAGTAAATTTAAAACTGACCACGGTAGTCAAACCCCACATGTTCATGACCGCAACCATAATAATAAAAGTAAACCGAATGTACATTACAGGATTGGTACTAAAAATATAAAACCTAATGAATAAGCAAATCAATCAAGTTTATTGGTCGGCAATTGAATATGAATACACCAACCAGCATCCTCAACACTCAGACCTTAAAGGAGGGTTTGTATACGTTTTTTTTAAAACAAAAGATGAAAAAACATTTTTAGATGTAGTAAATAGGGCATTTGCAAAAGAAAAATTGAAAATTATTAATGTTGAATTTGTTAATACATATGATAAAAAAATGAAGTGGAACAATTTAAAAGATGCTGAAAAATATAAGGAACTCTTTACCCAGGCTAAATTGCACGATGATGTAGTATTTGATGATTTTTATGCATATCAGCAATAATCCCCCACCTTGGCGGGAGGTTGTTGTTTGTGTATTGGCGCAAGCTTGGTAGCAAAGGTTTTGTGCGTTGGCTATGCTTGTACCGTGATGTTCACCCTTTAGCCTTCGTGGGGTGTGTCACGAATGAAAAGAAGATGATAGTTCTTTTCAATGTTGTATAGAAGGTGGTAGTGTTAAGTTAAGTATAATATGACGTATAATATTGTATATTTGGAAAACAATTATCCAAATGATACGCTATACAATCAAACTAACAAAGACAGAAGTTGAAGAACTTAGAGCGATAATCAATAAGGGTTCACATACTTCACAAACATTTCGTGTTGCTTACATTCTTTTAAACTGTGATGAAGGGAAATATTCGGATAAAGTAACCAACGAGCAAATCAGCAAAGTACTGAAAGTAGGAATGCGTACAATAGACCGGGTGAAAAAGAAATTTGTAGAAGAAGGATTTGAAGCCTCATTGGAAAGGCAAACGACAAGTCGCGTTTATGAAAAGAAATTGGATGGGGATGTAGAAGCAAAACTGATAACATTGTGTTGTAGTGAACCGCCAAAGGGATATGCGAAGTGGTCACTGCGTTTATTGGCAGATAAGATGGTAGAGTTAAACTACGTGGTAAGTATCTCGCATGTAACTGTAAGAAGTGTCTTAAAAAAAACGAACTTAAGCCTTGGAAAGTAAAAGGTTGGGTAATTCCTCCGGAAAAAAGCAGTGAGTTTGTATCAAATATGGAGCATGTGCTGGATGTTTACAAAAGACCTTACAGCAAAAACTTCCCTGTGGTTTGTATGGACGAATCACCTAAACAATTAATAGAAGAATCAAAGACTTCCGTTGCCATGAAACCCGGTCAGGACGCAAGAGTAGATTATGAATATATAAGACATGGGGTTATAAATATTTGTAACTATTCAGCACCCAAACATACAATAAGCGGTATATATGTTTTTTAGTCTTTTTTATAATTTCAAATAGTTATGCACATTTTTTTTGCGGCTTTGAAGATTCTGATTTTTGTGCACATTTTTGA
>Ga0209916_1000744_pt1 | contig 41964 bp, 29 predicted proteins | sample ThiBio_1000_plan_FD_183956 | JGI IMG/M metagenome (GOLD analysis project Ga0209916, IMG submission 183956) | Wastewater bioreactor microbial communities from Cape Town, South Africa - Thiocy_solids_2 (SPAdes) | ecosystem: Engineered > Bioreactor > Thiocyanate-remediating > Anaerobic-Aerobic ... | reverse complement strand
CGGCGGTGGCGCCTCCCGACGCCGACGCCCCAAACGTGACGAGCGCGGAGGGAACGGAATGACTGCAAATGAACGCCGAGTCGACGATCGACCAGGACTTCCCGGTCGTGACTTGCACGCACCCCGGATTGGCGATGCCGCCGTACATCTTGAGTCGCCGAAGCGCGACGTGGGATCCGGAGCCGCCCGAGAGGCAGGGGTCGGTTCGCGGGGTCGCGTCGTCGACCCATGCGGACCACTCCACGACGCCGACGGTCGGCGTCGTCCGCCCGCCGGCCAGGAAACCCGCGCCGTCGCAGTCGCCCACGATCGCGAGCGGCGCGACGTCCGACGGGTTCAGGGCGAGCGTCACGGATTCGTAGTAGGCGCCGGGCTCTATATAAACCGTCGCGCCGTCGGTCCCGAGCGAGACGCCCGGCGACGGTCCGATCGCCTTGCCGATCGTCTTCCACGGCGTCGCGGGCGAGAGCCCGTCGTTGGAGTCGCTCCCGCGGTCGACGGAAACATAGTATTTATTCACGTTGATACCCTCGGGCCGTTGAGAAGACGCGGAGGCGGTCGATGGATGGGGCCGCCGCGCCGGCCCGCATGGCGGCCGACGGCTCGCCGAGGCGCTTCACGGTCGTGAAATCGTCAGGCGACCTCGAAGACCGGCGTGATGGACAGCGTGTCGCCCGAGTGCAGCGTCCGCGGATCCGCGAACTGCTCGGCCAGGATGAGCGCGCCGCTCACGGCGCCGACGATGAAATAGCCGTAAACCGTGTCGCCGGTCGCGCCGACCGTCCAGCTCGTCGGGGCCGAACCGTATTGCGAGTGGGCGACCTGTCCGCGGGAGGACCAGGGCGGGGATCCGGAGGGGGCCTGCAACACCGGCGCGTTCCAGGTCGAGTCCGACACCGAACGAGTCAGCGTCTTGCGCGCGTAGCCGGCGAAAGCAGCCTCGTGCGCGGCGTAGGTGGCGGCCGTGTCGGTCTCGGAAGGCGTGACGGCCGAGTTGTACAGGCCGAGCTGCCAGTCCTCGGGCGCGGCGCCGCCGAGGAGTTCGGTCAAGAGGCGCGCGTCGCCCTCGCGGGAAACCAGGAAAGACATGGTGAAATCACCTCACGATTCGTGTGGAGAAGATCGAGGACGACGACCGGTCGACGGCCGACCCCCAGCGCACTTCCAGGCGCGCCAGGACCTCGGCCAACTCGGCTTCGGCCTGTCGGAGTTTTTGCGCGAAGTCTCCGTCGGAGCCGCGCGACTCGGCCGCATAGCGGCGGACGAGCACGCCGAGGACGCAGGCGCGGCGGAGTTCCCGAACGTCGTGGAGATCCGAGGGCGTTCGACCAGGCGCGAGTGGATCGATGGCGAACAGACGGTTCAGATCGAAGCTCGCCTCCTCGATCTGCGGCGACAGGGTGGCGATGACGAACTCCACGCCGGAGAGGCCCGAGGCCGGCGCGGGCGGAGCCCCGGCGCCCGCGGGCATGCCGACGCGGCGGATCGTCAGCGAGCCCCCGACGGCCCCCTCGACGGCGAAGAGTTCGCCCGCGCCTTTGAAGACCGACGTGGGTTTTCGCAATTGGATCACATGGCCCGGTCGGGCCCCGGCCGCCTCGAAGTCCGACGTCGCCGACGCAAGGGTCCAGCTAGGGCCGGACCCGAAAACGCCGTCGGAGCCCTGGGCGATCTTCTGCCAGGCCGGCGCCAGCACCGCGAAGTCGCCTGGGGCGTGGACCGCGACGTCCTCGTCGTCGGCGTAGAGGATCGTGAGCCGGTCTGACTGACTCATGGAATGGCTCGCAGGCTGAAGGGTGTTTATTCGTTTTGGGAGTCGCGCCGCCGTCGCGCCGCGAGGCCGCGACGCGGTTGCGACTCCGCCGGCTCGGAGGCGCCGCACGCGGGATCCCGAGACTCGCCGCCGCCCAGGCCCTGGACCGTCTCCAGCACGGCCAGGTCGATCCCGTCGAGCGTCGCGGCGAGCGAGTCCCGCACCGCCGCGACGTGGGCCAACGACTCGCGCCGATCGCTCGCGGCGAGGCCGGGGAGTTGGCCCAGCGCGTCCTGGACCTGCTTGTAATGCCACAGCTCACGCCCGCGGCCCAGGAACGGAAGGCGCCGCCCCTCGGCCGCGCGTTCGATATAAGGCCACAAGCCGGGGAACGTGAAGGAACGAGTTGTGCTCATGTCGACTCGCGTCGTGGAAATGACCGCCCCGCGTCGCGCGCGGGGCGGCTCCGGCGGGTTCTTGACCGAGGCTCAGGCGGCGCTGAAGGCCGAGATCCCGGAGACCCAGGCGTGATGCGCCTCGTTGTCGATCTCGACGGCGCCCTCCATGATGATGTCGCCCTCGAAGGCGTCGCCGCGGCTGCCGCGCGGCTTGTCGATCATCGACCGCTTCAACCGCACCCGTGCCTCGCTGGCCGAGAGGCAGACCGCCGTGCCCGGGCGCAGCAGCGGCGCCGGCACGATGGAGATGCCGGAAAGGAACGGGGCCTCGAACAGATCGATCGGCACGCCGAAGACGTTGCTCCCGGCGTTGACCCGCATCGCGGCGTGACCCCAGACGGCGAAGGCCGACAGGAAGTCCGTGCTGACCAAAAGCAGGCTGGGGTTGCCGCCGCCGTTGAAGCACGCCTGGATGGTGTCGCGGATCAGGTCGCTCGGCTTGTACGCCGCCGCGTTCGTCGGCGAAGTGACGTTGTTGGTCGACAGGAGCGACTGAATCCCCTTCATCAGCGGCCGGCTCGACGGGCTGGACAGGCCGACCCCCTTGCCGTAATACACCGCCGACTCGAAGTCGTCCATGACGTGCTGCATCGCCAGCATCCGGTCGCGGTCGAGCGGAGTCGCGTAGGCCGAGCCGTAGTTGGCGTCGGCCTGCAGCGCCCCGCCGACCTGGTAGGCGTGCTGCACCGTCTGGCAATACTGAGTGGTCGCCTGGGGGATCCGGCTGAGGCCGGAGACGTTCGTCTCGGCGCCGGTCCGCGTGTTGCTCACCAGGAAGATGGGCTGGGCGTTGGCGTGCGCGGCCGCCGTCGTGCCCGCGTAGCCTCGGGCCACCGTCACGGTGTTCGTCGATGGATCCACGGCCGTCACCAGCAGGTACTCCTGCTCGACCTGGATGACGTCTCCCGAGTCGAACACCGAGGCGTCCGCGGCGGTCAGCGACGTCGCGGCGGCCGTCAGGGCTGCGTTCAACGCCACCGAGCGAGGTCGATAGTTGTCGTTGACGATCAGGAAGTGGGGCGATCCGACCGGCAGCTTCGGCAGCCGCGACGTCAGCGGGGTCCGGTTGACGAACCAGTTGATCGCCACGCCGAAGACGTCGTTGGGCAGGACGCCGGCGCTGAAGGCGTTGAACTGGGTCAGCGGGCTGTTCTCATACGAGGGCATCTACATTGACTCCGAATCGATTTCGACTGGGCGGCCGGCCACGAGGACGTCCGCCGACGACGGGGGGGTCACACCAGCGGGTGCAGCCCGAACGACTGGTACTGGTTTTGCCGGTCTCTCCACTGGTCGACGATCGCCTCGAGCGATCCCGGCTGGGCCCCTCTCGGGGCGGCGTACGGTCGCGAGGCGTCGCCGCCCGCCCCCCCACGCGACGTCGCCGCGAAGAAGATCGCGAACTGCGGCGAGTCGAGGCGCTCGCGGAGGGCCTCTCCGGCCGGACGACCGCTGGACCGCTCGCGGACCACGAGCGCGCCCGACGCCTCTCGAACCGTCTCGAACTCGTCCTGGAGAAGTCGACGGACCATCGCCGCGGCGGCCGAACGCTGCTCCGACGTTTCGCCGACGAACGCCCGACCCTGGAGGGCGTCGGCGATCGCGGCCGATTTTCTCTCGCCGAAGACCTGCTGTTCCAAAAGCGTGTATCGGGAGACCGCCTCGGCGTGCTTCCGCTCCCAGGTCCGGCGCTGCTGCTCAAGCGCCTCCTCGATCTGACCCTTCTCGGCCAGGGCCCGCAGACGCTCCTGATCCTTCATCTCCAACGCCGCGTCCTGCTGGCGTCGGACGTCCGACAGTTGGGCCTCCAGGGCCCGCAACCGCTGACGCTCCTCGCCCCGCGACGGGCCGGACTGATCGGCCGCGTCCGGAGCGACGTCGACGCTCGCTTGATCGTTCACGTATGAACCTCGCTCGAAATCAGAGAGCGGCCGCGTCGCGACCGCGACCGCCGAAATCCCCTTGGCACGTTCAAGCCCGAGTCTCCGCGTCGAGACCGAGGTACGTCTCGATCTCGACGTCGAATTCGCCGTAGTCCGAGTCGTCCAGCCCCGGGAGCATCACTCGGACGAGTTTGCCGAGCATCTCCCGCTCCGTCTTGGGGGCGTGGCCCGCGGCGCCCAGCACGGTCTGGAATTGACCGACCGCGCGAGCCAACTCTTCCCCGGTGTATAGGTCGAAGGACGACGGATACTGCACGCGGATCGCCTCGCGATCCTCGGCCGTCGGATCGGCCCCCATGACGGCCAGCGCCAAATCGGCCAGACGGCGCTCTATCCCGCCCAGCGTCGCGGCGATCTTGCTCAAGAGGTCGTTGCCCGCCGCCTGGTCGATCCGCTTCGAGATCCCGCTCTGGGCCACGGTCGACCCGCTCGTCCCCGCCGATCCGGCGGGCTTCAACAAGAGCGCGGCGCGGTCGGCGGCGTCCCTCAGATCGGCCTTGTTCATCCGCAGGGAGTCCGCCCCTTCCTTGGGGAACCGGATGACGTCGAACCCCTCGTAGGTCGTCGCCCCCCCTTGGGCGTTCTTCTTCTTGGGGAGCAGCCAGTTGGGCCCGATCGGCACGGCCCCGTCGGCCTTCACGTAGTCCTCGGGACCCTGCAGCAGCGGGTGCGCCTGCGTCGTGTCGCTGAGGATCAGCTCGCTGTCGCGGTTGTAAAACTCGCGCTGGATCTCAGCGATGCTTTCATACCTGGGAAGTCCGATGTTCCGGCAGCGCGGCCGTCGACGATCGAAGACTCGGATGATCGGGACGCGGCCGTATCCGTGTTCGAAGGGCCCGCGGACCTTCTCGCCGCGGTCATCGAACAACGTCCAGATATTCTCGTTCCAGTGACGCCAGGAGACGCCGCCTCGGTCGTCGACCTCTCGAACGAGGCATTCGAGATACCGTCCGGCGCGGTCCAGGCGCCACCAGACCATGTTTTCCGGGAGAACGTAGGAGGCCGCGCAGGCGTCGAGCCCCAGCCGGATCTCGTCGGCGCGGGTCCGCACCGGTTCGCCGTCGGGGGCGGCCGGACGATCGACGATCAGATCGAGCTGGCCCAGCACCAGGAGGAGCGGGGCGACCGAACTCGACATGAAATCGTCGATCGAAGCCCCCCGACCGTCGACGTCGCGCCACCACGAGGTCAACGACTCGGGGCCGGCGCGGCGCACCTCGCGGCTGTAGATGCGGGCGAGATGGGCCTCGACCGCTTCCGAGACGAAGGTCGGGACCGGCGTCCTGGCCCGTCGCAGTTCGTAGTCGTCGTCCGTCGCCTGATAGGCGGGATCGGTGCCGAACGGCCTCCCGCCCAAGGGATAAGCGCCGGCGTCGGTGGACGACGGGTACTCCCGTTTATGACGGACCAGGTTCCGCACGGGCATCCCGTGCATGTCGTACCCGTAGACGGCGGTGCGGTAGGCCTCGCCGCCCTCCCACGAGTCGAGCAGCCATCGCCAGCGGAGATGGTGCGCCAGCCATTCGGGATGAGGGCGGTCCAACCGCCGACCGTCCGGCAGGGCTATCCGAGGCATCGCCGCCCCTGACGTCGGATGGACCGACGCGCCGATCGTATTCGAGTTCAGCATGACGTTGTGGGATTCCGCTGAAGTGGGATGTCGCGGCGGCGAAGCCGTTTAAAACACGCGGTCGGCGCGGGCGCGTCGGAGCGGGCGGGCCGCGGGGGTCGTCCCCTCGGGCAGCGCGACGCCCAGCCCGCCCCGCAGCGCGTCGACGAGGTCTTCCCAGGGGTGTTGCGGGTCCGCGGGGTAGTCCATCCACTGGCCCGCGCGGCGGGCCCTCGCGTAGCTCTTGAGCGACGCGGAGAGTTGGGCGCAACGGGGGTGGATGAGCAGCCGGGGGCGGCCGTCGGCCGTCCGGACCAGGCTTTCAATCAAGTTCAGCCCCTCGATCACGCATCCGGGATATCGGGGCCAGGTTTGCAAACCCGTGTCGCCGACGAGTCCGCATCTCTGAAACTCCGAGATCACCGTCGGGCCGACGGGATTCCTGGCCCCTCCGGCCGAGTCGGTGGACACGAACCGCTTCGCGGAGCCGCAGAGCCGATCGAGAAACTCCCGGATTTCGAGGGCGCACGTCTCGGCCGAGCGGCCCTCCGCCAGATAGTCGGCGAAGACGTGGACTCGTGACGGCTCCGGTGGGTCGGCCCACTCCCAGCCTTGGTGGACCTGGAACGCCACGGCTCCCGTGAAGACTCCCGAGTCGATCGCGACGTGGACCGGCAGCGACGGATCGAACTCCGCCTCCTCGGAGACGTTCCGGGACTCGTCGAACTCCTTGAACCAGACGCCGTCGACCTTCGGCCCGCGGCACAGGTAGTCGCTGGCGAAGACCCGCGGCGAGACGCCCCGGACCTTCTGAATCAGGGAGTCGATCGAATAATGTCCATTGCTTCGCTTGGCCTTGGGGCGGCCCAGAGGGTCGTCGTCGCGGCCCTCGTGGCACCAGGCCATGAGCGGGCAGTCCGGACACTTCTCCAGGTTCGGGCCGCTCCGCTCGGTCGGGCAGCGCTCCAGGACCTCGAAGGCGCAAAAGGTGTGGATCGGGAAGGCCCCCCCGCACGCCTGGTCGACGAGATCCGCCATCGGGCCGGCCGGGCGATGCCAGGTCGAGGTCATCAGGACGCTCGACCGGACTCCTCGGCGGTCCATCGCCATGCCGATCGCCGACTCGCGGATGTCCGGGTCGATCTCGTCGACCTCGTCCAGTTTCAGCGAGGCGACGTGGGGGCCGCGGACGCTCGTGGGGCTCGCCGACAGGATCGCCACCCGCGATCCGTTGCCGTAGGACGCCTCCGTCTTCAGAAGCCGTCGGATCGAGTCGCGGTCGCTTCCGAGCGGCCCCGCTCCCTCGAGAACCAGATCCTTGAGGGCGCGGTAGATCTGCTCCGACTGCGCCCGCGACCCGCCCAGGACGTGGGTTTCGTGGCGCGGGTTGAAGCGGCTCGCCAGGTGGGTGTCGAGCGCCGAGAGAAACGATTTGCCGCTCCCTCTCGGGCCGTGCCAAAGCGCCAGAGACGGTCGATCCAGCACCTGGGAGGCGAACATCTCCAGCGGGGAGGAGTGGCCGGGACAGACGGCCCGCGCCGGGATCCGGACGCCGACGAAGGCCTCGATCCAGGCCTGGAGTTCGTCCAACGTCCGGGGCCGCCGATCGCGCACGGACCTAATCAAGCGATTGATCGTCGACTCGTCCAAGGGCGGCCTCCAGGATTCTGCGGGCGGTCTCGTCGTCGATGGCCGTCCCGGCCGCCTCGGACGCGGCGCCAGCGCCGGCGCGGCGGAAGAGGACTCCCCACGAGCGGGCGTCGCCCCTGGCCGCGGCGGCGACGATCGCCTCCGCGACCCTGTCTCCCCAAGTCCGAGACGGGTCGTCGCTCGGGAGGCCGAGGAGTTCGCGGAGGCGGTCGTCGAGACCGATCCGTTCGACGTCGATCCCCGTCGAGGCCGTCGTCGTCACCGTCCTGGTCGCGGCTCCGTCGCCAATCATGTCGTTGTTCCGGATACCTAGTTGGACCTGGAGGCGGAATCCTCGGGACACCCGGGGACGCGGGCGAGGAGTTCCTCCAGCTTCGTCGAGACCTCGACTCTCCAGCGATCCTCGGCGGATCGCCGTTCGACCTCGCCTTCCTCGGCTCGAACGACGTCGGCGATCGAGGTCGAACGACGGAATGAGTGAGCGTGACGTCCCAAGGTCTTCGACAAGGTCAGGAGGGCCGCCCCCGTGAGACAGACGGCCGCGACGAACCCTGGAAGGCCGCCGGGACGCTTCCTCGCCCACGCCCCGAACGCGAGGCGGATGCTTTTATTCGTCATCGGGTTTCTCTCGGAGGTGAACGATGTCGGGGACCGGGGGAAGAGACGCATCGACGGATCGCGCGGCCTTCATCCACGCCAACAGGGCCTCCACCATCTCCTCGATCCGCTCGCTCCTCGCCTGGATCCGAAGCGCCGCCAGCTCGTGGTCGCGTTGCTTCTGACGATCCATCCAGAAGTCCTTCATGAAAGCCGAGATCGCCGCGATCAGGCCGGCGCCCCCCAGCAGGAACGACCCCGCGCCGACCGCGGGGTCCGTGGAGACGGCCTCGGCGATCAGCGCGGTGGTCGTCGCCGCGAGCCCTCCCAGGTACGCGAGGTTTTGCGAGACGTCCGGGACGTAGTTCATGGCGTGAACCTGTTTTCCAGCGATTCGGCGTCTTGGGCGACTTTGCGGAGCCGGCGGCGGCGGCGCGTCGAGTCGACGACGGCCGCGCGGGCCTGGGGTCGCGACGGGTGTCACGGACGCCCCCGTGTCGGGCTCCCCGACTCGGCGACCACTTCGACGGCGTTAAAACTCGGGCATGAGCGCCCATAGAGATTCCGATGCGAGCATCAGAACGGCCGCCACGATCAGGACGATCAGGAGCGCCCGGTCCTCCCCCCCGATCGTTTCGACGCGAGCTTGAAACGGAGAGGGATGGGGCGGATCGATCCGTACGCGAGGCCGACGCGATGGAGGGTCGTGTTGCCAGATGTCGGCTCCAATGCTCCGAGAGCGTTCTCGCCGCGAACCGGGGCCCGGTCGGCGCATGCGACCCCATTCGCGCGGGCGCGCCTCCGCCAACGGCCTCGACGGCTTGAATGCCATGATTCGCATCGCTGAGATGGCATGACCGGGGTCGTCGCATGCGGGATGGGGTGCGTGTGATATCCCGAATACGGCAAGGTTGATCGCCGTTCCTGGATTAATGGGAATTTTGATCGGTCACGTTTGCGTCCGCGGCCGGCGATCCTGATCCGAAGACTCGGGAACGCCGCTTGCGGCGGGTCTCGGGCTTCGACTCGGCCTCGCCGGCTTCCTCGGGCCTCGTCGCGCTCGATCGTCGCGAACGTCGGGGTTTCGGCTCGGGGCGCGGGTCAGTCGCCGGGTTTCGAGCCAGGGCGGGATGACCGTCCACCCCAGAGGCCGAGCAGACCATGCAGCAGAGGAGCGAGCCCTCGGGGATTGGCCCGCGATGCGGACATTCCGACGCCGGGGTGAAAGGTCCGACTGGGAACAGAGGGACCAACTCCAGCCACGCTGGCGCTCGGATCGCGCCGGACTCCGACTCCAAGGCGTCGCCGCCCAGGGCCAAGGACGATGAGGCGTCGCCCCCGTCCCTGATCCGGGATTCTCGTGCCTTGCGTGCCTGGGACAGCGACCTTTTGACGTGCCGGACGCTCATCCCCGCCTCCTCGGCGAGTTCGACGATCGACTTACCCTCCTCCTCGTGGAGTCGGAGCCATTCATCGTCGCGGAAAGCCCGGATCACGTCGCCGACTCGATTGCTCTTCGTGGTTCCCATCGCATCGCCTCCTGAGCCGCCCGGCCCCGGTCGACGCCGACACCAAGAAGTGCCATACAAAACATGGTTTGAGAACGGCGACGGTTTTTTTGTCTCGGCGAGTCGCTGTAAACAATGACGGGAAAAGGGATAGCGACTTTTGAAAAAAAGCGGAGGGGGGCCATGGCGCGCACGGATCGATTGCGAGGCGCACTGTCTAAGTGGAAGCGGCGGGGGAGCGCTGAGGCGTTGGTCCCGCGGCGTGGAGGCGACGACGAAGACGAGTCAATCAAGCCCGCCCGGCCCTCGCTCGACGTCCGAGCCTACGAGAAGAAGCCGAAATGATCAGAGGTCCGCGGCCGTTTTAAGCCGAGCCGAGTTGCCCGTGCGGCTCAGGGAGCGAACCGAGCGGACCAGGAAGTCGTCGAAGGCGGGTGTCTTGAAATCGTCCAGGGAGTGGCCGGTGATGATCACTTCCTGGCGGCCGCCCGCCGTGGCGATCTTGAGCCGAGGGGTGTCCGAGAGGACGGGCGCGGGGCCCTCGTGAAAGGGAGGCAGGTTGAGCTTCGCGGCCAGCGTCTTGCTCTGGAACGTGTTGCGAGGGACTCGGAACCGCAGCGTTACGATCCATTCGCTAATGGTCGTGGCCTGGAAGAACGCGACCTCGGGGCCGTCTCCGGAGGCGACGGGGAAGATCCGGACCGTTCCGCGCTCGTTCCAGATCGTGGGCTTGAGAAGGCCGTCGCCGTTCGACAACTCTTCGACGCGGGCCACGATCCGCGCCAGGATCCGGCCGTCCCATCGGACGGGCTTGCCGCTTCGCGAGGTCCGTTCCTCCAGGTGCCACTTCCTGCCGTCCCGTTCCCAGGGAGCGAGGCCGTCGACCGGCGCGACCGGGACCGCCTCTGTCTTGGAGCGGGACGTGGATGATTTGTTAAGCTGCTTCGTGGCGGGGCGGCCGGCCGCGGCTTCCGCCTCGGCCTTGGCGGCGAGTCGGACGGCTCTGGCCTCGGCGGCGGCCTTCTTGGCGGCTTCCTTGGGATCGAAGCGGGGGCGTTCGGCGAAGGGGCCGGCGGCCAGGAGCGGGGCGAGGAAGCGCGCGGTGTGGCCTCGTCCCAGGGCGACCACGGCCTCGGGAGGTCCCTCGGCCACGATTTCGCCGCCGCCGCGGCCGGCCTCCGGGCCCAGGTCGATGACCCAGTCGGCCGTCTTGATCACGTCGAGGTTGTGTTCGATGACGACGACGGAGTTGCCGAGGTCCGACAGCCTGTGGATCACGTCGAGCAGCTTACGGACGTCATCGACGTGCAGGCCGGTGGTGGGTTCGTCGAGGACGTAGAGCGTCCGACCGGTGTCCGGCCGCGACAGTTCGGACGCCAGCTTCACGCGCTGGGCCTCGCCGCCGGAGAGCGTCGGCGCCGACTGACCCAGGGGCAGGTAGCCCAGGCCGACGTCGCTCAGGGTCCGGAGGACCTTCTTGATCCTCGGGACCTTCTCGAACAGTTCCAGGGCCTCGTCCACGGTCATGTCGAGCACGTCGGAGATCGTCTTGCCGCGGAAGGTCACGGCGAGGACCTCGGGGGTGAAGCGGCGGCCCTGGCAGGAGTCGCACGTCACCCAGACGTCGGGGAGGAAGTGCATCTCGATCCGTTTTTGGCCCGCCCCCTCGCAGGCCTCGCAGCGGCCGCCGGGCATGTTGAAGCTGAACCTGCGGGCGGTGTAGCCGCGGACCTTGGCCTCGGGGAGCTTGGCGAACAGCTCGCGGATCAGGTCGAAGGCGCCGGCGTAGGTCGCGGCCGTCGAGTTCGGCGTCCCCCCCAGCGGCGACTGATCGACGCGGATCACCTTGTCGATCCGTTCCAGCCCGACGACCGCCTCGACCGCGCCGGGCGTCGCCTGGGCGCGGTGCAGCGCGCGGGCGGCCGTCTTCCACAGGACGTCCTCGACGAGCGTGCTCTTGCCCGAACCCGAAACCCCCGTCACCGCGACCACCACCCCCAGGGGGATCCGAACGTCCAGGTCGTTGAGGTTGTGGTGGCGCGCCCCCTTGATCCAAAGCTCCGCGACGCCCGAATCCGGCCCAGCCGGGCGTCGGTTCGTCGGCACCGGGATCGCCCTTGAGCCGTTTAAATAAGCGCCGGTGAGCGATCCGGGATTTTTGGCGACCCTGGCCGGCGGGCCGTTGGCGACGACCTCGCCGCCGAAGCGTCCGGCGCCGGGGCCGAAGTCGACGAGTTCGTCGGCGGCCTCGATGACTTCGCGGTCGTGTTCCACCATGACGACGGTGTTGCCGAGGTCGCGGAGCCGCTTAAGCGCTCCCAGCAGTCGGCCGTTGTCGCGGGGATGGAGGCCGATCGTCGGTTCGTCGAGGACGTAGAGCACGCCCGTCAGGCCGCCGCCGATCTGGCTGGCCAGTCGGATTCGTTGGCTTTCGCCGCCGGAGAGGGTCGGCGTGCTTCGCCCCAGCGAGAGGTAGTCGAGACCCACCTCCACCAGGAACGACAGGCGCTCGCGGATCTCGCGGATCAGGTCGCCGGCGACGTGCCGCCGCTCCTCGGTCATTTCGAGCCCGTCGAAGAAGGCGAGGGCCTGGCCCAGCGGCATGCGGTTGATCTGGTCGAGCGCGTGGCCCTCAAAGCGGACGGCCGCGGCGTCGTCGCGGATCCGGGCCCCCATGCAGGAGGCGCAGGGGACGTCGTCGACGAGCCCCTGGAGCTTCCATCGGTACTGGAACGAGATCCTGCCCGCCTCCTCGATCGCGGGGAAGAGGCCCTTGTACTGGAAGGCGAAGGCGGGTTCGTCGCCGGCGGCGGGGGCTTCGTACCAGACGTCGGGGCGGCCGTGGAGGATCGCGCGGCGGTGACGGGCCTCCAGGTCCTCGAACGGGGCGTCGAGGTCGATCCCCTCGGCCTTCGCCACCGCCTCGATCAGGCGGGCGAACGTCTTGTTCTCCGCGAACCGCGGCCACGCCGTCACGGCCCCGGCGCGGAGCGACCGGGACGGGTTCGGGATCAGGACCGCGGGGTTGGCCCCTTGCTGGACGCCCAGTCCTTCGCAGGAGGGGCACCATCCCAGGGGACTGTTGAAGGAGAAGTGGTGGGGCGAGAGTTCCTCGAAGCCGCGGCCGCAGCCGTCACAGGATCGGTGCTGGCTGTAGCGGTCGACGGGCCAATTCGACTCCTCGACGTCGTCGTCGGACCGTGCGGTCAGCATCACGCCGCGGCCCAGGTCGAGGGCCGCCTCCACCGCGTCGGCCAGGCGGGAGCGGGCGGACCCGCGGACGATCACGCGGTCGACGACGACCTGGACCTCGCGCTTGCTCCGTCGGCTCAGCTTGGGAGGCGCGTCGAGGTCGATCGTCCGGCCGTCGACGCGGGCGCGGGCGAACCCGGACGCCTTGAGGTTCGCCCAAAGGTCGTCGTAAGTCTCGTCGTCCCGGCGGTCGACCGGGGCCATGACGTGGATCCGCGCGCCTTCCGGGAGTCGGAGGATCTTCTCGATGATCTCGTCGGCGGTTTGCGAGCCGATCGGGACGTTGCAAGAGGGGCAGTATGGGCGGCCCAGGCGGGCGAACAGGACGCGCAGGTAGTCGTGGATTTCGGTGACGGTGCCGACCGTGGATCGGGGGCTTTTGCTGGTCGTCTTCTGTTCGATGCTCACCGCCGGCGAGAGGCCCGTGATCTTCTCGGCGCGGGGCTTGGGGAGCGGGGCCAGGAACTGGCGGGCGTAGCTGGAGAGGCTCTCGACGTACCGCCTTTGGCCCTCGGCGTAGAGCGTGTCGATGGCCATCGAGCTTTTGCCCGAACCGCTCGGGCCGCTGCAGACCGTCAGCTTGTTCCGCGGGACGTCGAGGTCCACCCCCTTGAGGTTGTGTTGCCGCGCGCCGCGGACGGAGATGAACTCGAACCCGGATTCGGACGACTTCCCCTTCCCCGCCCTCCCCTTCGCGACGGCCTTGCCGCGGCCGGCGCGACGCTTGGCCTTGGGGGCGAGCGCGCGGGCGAGGGCTTGTCCGGTGTGGCTCTCCGCGACCTTCGCCACGGCCTCGGGGGGCCCTTGGGCGACGATCCGGCCGCCGTCGGCGCCCCCCTCGGGGCCCATGTCGATGATCCAGTCGGCCGTCTTGACGACGTCCAGGTTGTGTTCGACCACCACGACCGTGTTGCCGCGGTCGGTGAAGCCGCGGAGGACGTTCAGGAGCTTGCGGACGTCCTCGAAGTGCAGCCCGGTGGTGGGTTCGTCGAGGATGTAGAGGGTCTTGCCCGTTCCCTTGCGCACCAGCTCTCGGGCCAGCTTGACGCGCTGGGCCTCGCCGCCGGAGAGCGTCGGCGAGGGCTGGCCCAGCTTCAGGTAGTCGAGCCCGACGTCGTGCAGGGTTTGGAGCATCGCGGCGATCTTGGGGACGTTGGCGAAGTGCTCGAGCGCCTCCTGGACGTCCATGTCCAGGACGTCGCTGATGCTCTTGCCCTTGAACCGCACGTGGAGCGTCTCGCGGGTGAAGCGTTTGCCCTCGCAGACCGGGCAGACGACCCAGACGTCGGCCAGGAAGTCCATCTCCAGCTTGTTCGACCCGTTCCCCTCGCACGCCTCGCAGCGGCCGCCGGGGACGTTGAAGCTGAACCGTCCCGGCTTGTAGCCGCGGGTCTTCGCGTCGGGGAGCTTGGTGTACAGGTCGCGGATCAGGTCCCACAGCTTGACGTAGGTCGCCGGGTTGGACCGCGGCGTGCGGCCGATCGGCGACTGATCGATGTCGATCACCTTGTCGAGTTGGTCCGCCCCCTCGATCCGATCGTGCGCTCCGGGGACGGACTTCGCGCCGTTGAGGTCGCGCGCCAGGGCGTCGCGGAGGATGTCGGAGACGAGCGAGCTTTTGCCCGATCCGGAGACCCCCGTGACGCAGACGAACAGGCCGAGGGGGAACGCGACGTCGATCCCCTTCAAATTGTTCTGGCGCGCCGCTCGAACCACCAGTTCGCGGCCGTCCGGCTCCTTGCGCTCCTTGGGCACCTCGATCCGCGCCCTGCCGGCGAGGTAGGCGCCGGTCAGGCTTTCCTCGGCGTTCTCAAGGGCCTTGAGGCTTCCCTCCGCGACGATCCGACCCCCCTTGACGCCGGGGCCGGGGCCGAAGTCGACCAGCCAGTCGGAGGCGCGCATGGTGTCCTCGTCGTGCTCGACGACCACGACGGTGTTGCCGACGTCCCGAAGCCGCTGCAAGGCGGCGATGAGGCGGTCGTTGTCGCGGGCGTGCAGGCCGATGGAGGGCTCGTCGAGAATGTACAGCACTCCCACCAGCCCCGCGCCCACCTGGCTCGCCAGCCGGATCCGCTGGGCCTCGCCGCCGGAGAGGGTCGGGGCCGAGCGGTCGAGCGTCAGGTAGTGCAGGCCCACGTCCATGAGGAAGCCGAGCCGGCCGCGGATCTCCTTGAGCAGCTCCTCGGCGATCGTTCGCGAGATCGCGTCCAGGGGCGTCGGCTCAAGGTCGGCGGGGACGGCCGCGGCGGGGTCCGCGAGGGCGTCGAAGAACGCCTTCGCCTCGACGATCGGCCGCGCCGAGAGTTCCGGCAGGGCCTTGCCGCCGACCCGGACGGCCCGCGCCCGCGCGTTGAGTCGGGCCCCCTGGCACTCCGGGCAGGTCATGCTCCGCATGTACGGCTCAAGCGCCGCCCTCGTGGGCGCGCCGCCGGAGACCTTGTAGCGGTCGAGCAGGTCGACCGCCACCCCCGCCCATTTCTCCGGATGGGTCCAGACCTTCCCCTTGCCCCTCCAGTGGCAGACGATCGTCCGATCGCCCGCGCCTTGCAACCAGACCTTCCGCCAGCGCTCGTCGAGTTTGGACCACGGACCCTTGAGCATCGTCCCGGCCCTGGGGCCGTCGGGGTCGGCCTCGAAGTTCCGGGCCACCGCCTCGAAAACGTGCTTGCGCCACTTGCCGAGATTCTTGACCGGGCCCAATGGCGCGATCGCCCCCTCCCACACGGAAAGCGACGGGTCGGGGATCAGAAGCTCGGGGTCGAAGTCGTGCCGGATCCCCAGGCCGTCGCAGGCCGGGCACATCCCCTGCGGGTTGTTGAAGCTGAAAAGCTGCGGGCTGGGCGGGTCGAACCCGATCCCGCACGACGCGCAGGCGTGGTGGGACGACAGCACCAGATCGGGTTGGTCCTCGATCGCGACGATCAAGGTCCCGTCGCCCAGCCGCAGGGCTTGCTCGACCGCCTCCGCCAGCCGCCCTCGCGCGGTTTCGGCGGTCGTGGCCTTCAGGCGGTCGATCACCACCTCGATGTCGTGCTTGATCTGGCGATTCAACCGCGGGTCGTCGGACAGGGAATGGATCTGGCCGTCGACCCGGGCGCGGACGTAGCCGGCCTTGGAGAGCTCGACGAACAGGTCCTTGTACTCCCCCTTCTGGCCGCGGGCGACCGGGGCCAGCACGCTGAAGGGGGTGCCGGCGGGAAGGTCGAGGATGCGGCCGACGATCTGCTCGCGGGTCTGGGCGGCCACGGGCCGGTCGCAACGCGGGCAGTGCCCCTGGCCGACGCGGGCGAAGAGGACGCGCAGGTAGTCGTTGATTTCGGTGATGGTCCCGACGGTCGAGCGCGGGTTGCGGCCGCCGGTCTTCTGCTGGATCGAGATCGACGGCGAGAGGCCGTCGATCCGGTCCACGTCGGGCTTGGGGAGTTGGCCGAGGAACTGGCGGGCGTAGCTGGAGAGGCTTTCGACGTACCGTCTTTGGCCCTCGGCGTACAGCGTGTCGAACGCGAGCGAGCTTTTGCCCGATCCCGACAGCCCCGTCAGGCAGATCAGCCGGCCTCGGGGCAAGGTCAGCGACACGTCCTGGAGGTTGTGCTCCCGCGCCCCCCGGATCACCACGTCCGATGCCGCCATCCCTGAAACGCCTCCCCTTCCCTCCCGACCGTCGTCTCTTTCTCCAGGCCGGTTACTATACGCGCGTCCGCCTGAAATTGTCCAGGGGCCGCCGGGGGATTTCGCGAGGGGCGTCGGACGGATACAGTGGCGACGTCTTCCAGGCGATCCGAACGATATGGGGAGAATCGACATGCGCGGTTTCGTCGCCCTGGTCCTGGCGTCCTTCGTCGCGATTTCCGCTTCGGCCTCCGCCGCCGACCGGCCGCCGAACGTGGTCTTGATCATCTCGGACGATCACGCCTGGACCGATTTTTCGTTCATGGGTCATCCGCACGTGAAGACTCCGCGGATCGACCGACTCGCGGCCGAGGGGCTGACCTTCCGTCGCGGGTACGTGCCGACCAGCCTGTGCTCGCCGAGCCTGGCGTCGATCATCACGGGGCAATACGCCCACCAACACAAGGTGACGGGCAACGACCCGCCGGGGACGGCCAGCCGCTTCGGCAAGCTGCTCGACGACCCGGCCTTGCTTGAAGGGCGGCGACGGATGGAGGGCTTCCTCAAGGCCGCTCCGACCATCCCCAGGCTGCTGGGAGAACACGGCTACGCCACGTTCCAGGCGGGCAAGTGGTGGGGCGGGAACTTCGACGTGGGAGGCTTCGCCGAGGGCATGACCCACGGCGACCTGGCGCGCGGCGGTCGTCACGGCGACGTCGGCCTTGAGATCGGTCGCAAGACGATGCGGCCGGTGCTGGACTTCATCGACCGCTCGGTGGACGCCGACCGGCCGTTCTTCGTCTGGTACGCGCCGATGATGCCTCATCAACCCCATACGCCGCCGGAGCGTCTGCTGGCGAAGTACCTGGACGTCGCCCCCAGCCCCCTCGTCGCGAAGTACTGGGCGATGATCGAGTGGTTCGACGAGACCTGCGGCGAGTTGCTCGACCACCTCGACGCGCGGAACGTCGCGGACGACACGCTGGTCGTCTTCCTGGCCGATAACGGCTGGATCCAGGATCCGGAGCGGCCCCGGTACGCGCCGAGGTCCAAGCTGTCGTCCCAGGACGGCGGCCTGCGGACGCCGATCATCGCGCGATGGCCGGGCCACGTGAAGCCGAGGGAGGTGAGTCGGCCCGTCAGTTCGATCGACGTGGCTCCGACGATCCTGGCCGCCGCGGGGGTGACGCCGGCGGCCGAGATGAGCGGCGTGAACCTGCTGGATGAGAAAGCGGTGGCGGATCGTCCCGCGGTCTTCGGGGAGATCTACAAGCACGACGTCGCCGACCTCGACCGACCGGCGGCGGGTCTTCGCTATCGCTGGGCGGTCGCGGGGGACTGGAAGCTGGTCCTGCCCGACCCCGTCAACATGCCGGGCGATCCCCCAAGGCTTTACAACGTGGCCGCCGACCCCGACGAGACCCTTGATCTAGCCGTCTCGGAGCCCGGCAGGGTCGCGGAGTTGACGCGGCTGATCGACGAGTGGTGGCGGCCTGGGGATTGATCGATCGGTCAGGCGGCCTTGCGGGATCGGAGCCGAAGGCCCAGGACCGACGCCGCGGCGAAGACCAGCCAGGTCGAGGGCTCCGGGACGGGGGCGGCCTGGGGCGCCGCGGCGGACGACTCGTCGGCGGGCGGCATCCGCAGACCTCCCAGGTCGATCACCTGGGCCGCGATCACGGGCTTGGGGGCGGGCGCGGCGAACGTCTTCTTAAGGGTGTCGAGGATCGAGGTGTTGAGCTTCTTGACCGCGTCGGTCCCGGAGTCGAACCAGCCTTTCATGGTGTCGCCGACCGAGTTGCCTCCATCCTGGTTCGCGATGGCGGCGCGCCAGTACTGGGCCGCGGCCGTCGCGTCGGCCAGGGACGAGTCGGTCGCCTTCTCGACGAGGAACGCCTGACGAGGCGCTATCACGGCGGCCTGACTCGATTTGGCCAGGTCGGCGTTGAGCGTCTGAATCGCCAGCGCGTCCAGGCGGAGCGGCCCGACGGCTCCCCTTCCCGCCGCCGCGGCGACGGTCGGCGTCCCCTCGGGGACGCCGGATCGGCCCGGCAGGCGGTGGGCGAGATACGTCGGCGTCGCCCCCGACGGCGGCGACGCGCCCGCGCGGGGAAGGGCGATCCGGCGACCGGTTTGATCGAGCAGCAACGCCCGACCGGCGGCGGTCGCGACTGTGTGGGGTCGTAGCGGCGCGGCCGCGGCCGTCGTCGCCGAGAGGCAGGCCCCGACGACCCCCAGACCCGTCGCGACGACGATCCGTCGCTTCCATGCGTCGATCATGTGTTGCGTCCTTCCCCCCGATCCTCGGGGTGGGGATTCCATGGCTGGGGCGCGCCGGCGACGGCCTGGAGAACGGCCGCGGCTGATCGATGGGAGCGGGGACGTGAAGCGCCGGCGCCCGCGTTGAAGCGGGCGGCTTTCTATCACGATTTCCTCAAGTTCCGCAATCCGAAATCCGACGACCTCGGCGACAAGTCTTGAAGGACCGTCGCGGAACCCGAACAATGGTCGCGTGGCGTGGGCTCGATTCGCCCGGCGATTTTTCCGGATGTCGCGCGAGGAGGTGGGTGGTGGCCGAGACGAACGGGGATTCCCCCAGGGTCCTGAACGTGGGGCAGTGTGGTTACGACCATCCCCGGATCAGCCGCTTCCTCTCCAAACACTTCGGCGCCCACGTCGACCGCGCCCACAAGCTCGACGACGCGCTCGGCCTGATGGAGAAGGCCCGCTACGACCTGGTCCTCGTCAATCGCCTTCTGGACGTCGACCAGACGTCCGGCCTCGACGTGATCCGCGCCCTGAAGGGCGAGGCCGCCTTCGCCGACGTCCCCATGATGCTCGTGAGCAACTATCCCGAAGCCCAGGACGAGGCCGTCGAGATCGGCGCCGTCCGCGGCTTCGGCAAGGCCCAGTTCGGTCGCGAGGAAACCTTGAAACACCTGGAGGCGGTCCTGGGCGCGCCGCTCTCCCCGTCCTCAAGCGTCGATCCGGACCTGGCGACGCCGACGCTCCCTCGGAAGCCCCGGTCGTAGGACGTTCACCCGCGACGCCGGGGCCGGGGCCGGAACGGCGACCTGGAAGAGGAACGCGACGTGCGCCGCGGTCCCGGCCAGCACGAACAGGTGGAAGACCTCGTGGGCGGCCAGGCCCGTCGCGAACTCGGCGTGGGTCAGATTGACGACGGCCCCCAGGCTGTACAGGGCGCCGCCGATCGGTAGGAACCGCAGCGTCCGCCGGTCGTGGTTGCGGCGCATCTCCAGGTAACAGAGCGCCCCTCCCCAGCCCAACGCCAGGTAGATGCTCGTCGCCAGCCAGGTCGGGAACGGGAGGCCGACGGCCATGGCCGCGCCGCAGACGCTTGAGACGCCCCACGCGACGACCATCACCCCTCGCCGCGGCCACGGCCGCATCAGTACCCAGGCCACGGGCGTGAACGTGCCGGCGATCAGCAGGAAGATGCCCAACATGTCGAGCCGCCGCAGCAGGTCGACCGTCCGCTCGTCCCCCGGAATCGCATGGTACGCCACGCTCCCAGCGTAGCAGGCGGCCATGCCGATCCCGAAGGCGGCCAGACTGGCGATCTTGGCGTTCTGGAAGCCCCTGGCGGCCGGATCGGTGGTCGGTCGCTTCATGGCGGCGCGGATCAGGAGCCAGGTCGTCGGCAAGGCCGCGGCCAGCCCCAGGGCGTGCGTCAAGGCGCTGACGGGCTCTCGCAAGTTGAACGGCGGCATCCACGCCTCCCAGGGTCGAAGTCGAGGGCCGCGAACCGCGAGGGGTCGCGTCTCGCTAGTTTCGACCGGCCGGACCATGCGACTTGACCCGATCCGGCCGAGCGGTTCGCGGACTTGGGGCCCCGTCAGGACAGAGTAACGGACAAGGGGCGGCCCGGCTCGACGACGACCTCGGCCGGCAGGACGACGTCGATCATCCCCGGCGTGGCGGCCGGTTTGGCGACCGCCCCCGCGATCGACTCGCCGCCGAGGCTCGCCTTGACCCGGACGGCCCCAGCGTCGCGGGCGTCGGCCAGTCCGAGGGTCCGCAGCGCGAGCCTCCCCTTTTTCACGTCGAGGGCCGCGGTCAGCTTGCCTCGCTCGCCACGCTGGCTGAACGTCCCCCAACCCTCGGCGGCGGTGAACGGGGCGCGGAAGTCCTCCGGCCGCAACCGCGGGGCGAAGGCGATCCGACGCTCGGGCCCGTGATACTCGTAGCCGCAGGCCGCCAGGAAGACGCCGTAAGCGGCCATCGACCGCGCGTAGTGGTCGCCGCACTCGACCTCGTTCCACGGGTTGCGCCGCGAGGCGTCGTAGCGGTCCTCGAGCGACCGAGTGATCGCCAACCCCTCCTTGAGCATCCCCTCCCAGACCATGTGGCCGGCGACCTGATACTCGAAGCCGTTCATGCACTCGTTGAAGTACATCGTCGACCAGACGTTCCCCGGATCGTCGATCTCCGGCCGGGGCGACTTGGGGAACGTGGCCATCAAGAGTCCCGCCTCGCCCGGCATGGCGTACCAACGGCCGGGCTTGTACGCCTCGCGGTAGGGGCCGACGTCCGGCGTGAAGTTATACCGCCAGAGCGCGGCCAGGGCGCGCTTCACCTTCGCCTCGTCGAGCAGGCGGCCCAGGCCCACCTGGAAGGCCCAGTGCTGGCCGAAGACCTGGTCGATCTCGCAGCCGTCGTAGGTCCCCACCGCCTTGGCGTGGGCGGGGTCGCGGCGCTGGACGAAGTAACCGTACTCCTCGTCCCACAACTGATCGACCAGGGCGTCGGCGCCTTTCTCGGCGACGTCGCGGCAGCGGTCGGCGAAGGCCGCGTCGCCGACGGCGCGGGCCATGGCCTCGCCCGCCTTGAGCGCCGCCAGGTAGAGCGACGAGAGCCAGGGGATTCGGCCGTACCACTTGGCGTCGAGCGTGTTGTGCTGGCCGCCCTCGAGGATGCCGTCGCCGTCGTGGTCGTAGGTCGCCAGGAATTCGAGCGACTTCTTGACCTTCGGCCAGAGCCGCTCGAGGAACGCGTCGTCGGTGGAGGTTTGGTGCTCGCGATAGGTCCGCAGCACGACGCCGGCCTGGCCGTCGACGGCCGGGTTGCGGTCTCCCTCGGCGCGGAAGCCGATCGCGCCGGTGTCGGGGTGGAAGCCGACTCCGTCGGCGTAGTCGACCCGCTCGCGGAGGTTCCGCTCCAGTTCCGGGAACAGTCGGCCGACGGCCTGCGCGTAGTGCCAGACGTGGGTGCAGGTCCCCTCGCAGCAGCCGACCCCCTCCCAGCCGTAGAACCGGCCGTTTTTGAAGCGATGGCACGTCGAGGTCGCCAGGGTCGCCACGCTGGCGAAGGTCCGGTCGAGGAACCAGTAGGGGAGCGTGGAGTCGTACCAGACGTCGCGCCACAGCCGGGTCTCGCGGTCCAGCCGCGGCCACTCCTCGGCCAGATGGCGCGCGGCGGCCAGGGCGTCCGGGAAACGGGTCGCGTAGAACCGGCCCGGCGTTCCGGAGATGCGGGCGTTGGGGGGGAGCGACATGTTCGGGAAGTGCCAGGCGATGACGAACGTGGCCGAGCCCTTCTCGCCCGGCTTGAGCGTCATCGGCCGGACGACCGCCCCGACCAGCCTGGAGCCGAACGGGGCCCTGGGATCGGCCTCGCCGCCGAAGAGGCCGGCGATCGGGAACCCCGAGGGCGCGGCGGGGCGGACCTCGTCGCGGTCGTCGGGGTCGATCAGCCCCAGGGCCATCGTGCCGAAGTCGCGACGCTCCGCGATCGGGCCGAGGCTGCCTCGGGGGCGGTCCTCCTGGACGAACTGGTCGGCGTTGACGTGCCCCCAGGGGCCGGCTTTGGCGTCGACGAGCTCGATCACCGCCGACCTGCCCGCGTGCCTGCGGACGTCGAACGACCGCCACGTCAGCGCCTCGGCCTTCTCGCCGACGGCCGAGTCGACGACGCGACCGTCGATCTTCAGGTTGACGCAGGTCTGGCCCTTGAAGTCGCCGCCGCCGATCAGGAAGTTGAGATGACGCCGCTCGATCTTGAACGGAGGCGAGGTCAGCCGGCCGGTCGGATCGTCGGAGCCGGCCCAGGAGTTGACCAGGCCCTTGCCCAGAAAGCCGCCGACGTGCTGCTGGCCGGGCCTGGTCCCGGTGCTGGGTTTGTCTCCGAACGCCTCTCCCTCGGTCTTCCAGCCGCCGTAGTCCGGCCCCTCGAAGTCGGCGACGACGATCGCGGGACGCTCCGGCTCGGCCCCCTCGGCCGCGGGCGCGGTCTGGGCGCGCGAGACGACCGCCAGCAGCCTCGCCCCGCGCGCGACCTCGTTGACCAGCGTCCCCTCCTCCGGCCTCCCCGTCGCGTGGCAGACGGCGTTCTGGAGCCAGGCGCCCAGGTCGACCTCCACGGTCTCGGCCGTCGCGTTCTCGACCGTGTAGGTCAACGTCGTGGCCGGGATGCTGGAGGAGTCGACGTCGAGCGGGACGAACGGCGAGAAGGCTTCGAGCGTCACCTTCACGGGGACGCTCGGATCTTCATACGTCACCACGCCGATCGGGTATTCGCCGCGGAAGCGGACGTTTGAGAAGCCGTCGCGGTCGAGGGTCCGGACCTCGCCCCCGTCGCCCTTCTTGACCCGGATCGCCGCTCCCTGCTCGACCGGAGACGCCGGCCGCATGGGGTTGGCGTAGTGAGCCTCGTTGGTGCCGATCCGGGCGTTGAAGACGTCCCAGTGCCAGAGCCTGCCGTCGCCGCCGAGGTACAACTGCCCCGCGCAGATCCCGCCCACCGGCATGCCGATCAGGTCCAGGTCGGCCCCTTCGTGGACCTTCGGCCGGCCGCGTTCGAAGAGGGCCTTGACCCACTCGGGGTCGAGCTTCTTGTCGGCGGGGACGAGGCGGTCGAATTCCGAGGAATCGAACGGGCCGGCCATCGCGCCCCTGGGTCGGACGCCCGCGAGCACGGCGCCGGCGGCGATCCCCACCTGAAGAAACTCGCGACGGCTCGGCGCCGGGCCGCAACATCCCGAACCCGGTCGACACCCGCCGTCGCTCCGCCCCGCCTTCTCGCTCGCCATCGCTCGGCCTCCTTTCGCGACCCCCCGCGCGGGAGACGTCGCCAAGCTGTCGAGCTTACCCCCGCCGCCGTCGCCTCGCCAGCGGGCGGCGGCCGCGGGTCACTCGGCGTCGGCGCCGATGACTTCCCCTCCCTGGCGCGAGAGGAAGGCCGAGAAGGCCTTCAGGTCCATCGACTCCTTGAGGAATCGGACGGAGCCGTCGACCATCAGGAAGTTGGCGCCGCCGGGGTGGTACGAATGGAACTCTTGGCCGAAGTCGCAGCCGAGCTGTCCAGGCTTCCGCGTCGGGTCGCCCGGTAGGATCAGGCAGGAGCCGAACGTCCCGGCCGGAGATGTGCCGTAGCGGGCGTTGAGCGGGGCGCTTTGGTCGAAGAAGTTCTTGTGGCCCATCCAGATGCCGTGGAGGGCGTTGGGCCCCTCGCCCAAGGCGACGGTGTAAGTCGTGCCGTCGGTGATCGCCGCGAGCGTGACGCTCGGCTCGGTCGGGAACAGGAACGTGCCCCGGCCTCCGCCGCCCGTCCCGTAGTCGTTGGGACAACCCGTGCCGGGATAACAGCGCAGGGCACGCTCGCCGTAGTTGCCGCCGTAGTCGCTGCGGGCGTAGAGGACCGTGGAGGTCGGCGTGTCGCCGTTGGGCTTGCCGACGTCTCCCGCGGGGTTGCTGGGGCAGAGGAACGCGGCCAGCCGCGTCTGGCTTACGGTCTGGTTCTCGGGTTCGACGTACCACTTCGTCTGGTTGATGGCGTTGTAGACCGGCGATTGCTCCAGCAAAGGCGCGATCGCCGCGCCCCAGCTTTGGATCCGCGTCTTTTGCAAGGCCGGCTGGGCGATGGTCGCGGGCGTGACGCTCCCACCGAAGCCTCCCTTGGGGAGCATGTCGTGGATGCCGATGTAATTGTGCAAGGCCAGGCCCAGTTGCTTCAGGTTGTTGACGCACTGGATCCGACGGGCGGCCTCGCGCGCGGCTTGCACCGCGGGGAGCAAAAGCGCGATCAGCACGGCGATGATCGCGATGACCACGAGCAGTTCGATCAGGGTGAACGCCGGCCGCGCGGTTCGCGGGGCGAGGGGGGCGGGCATGGTCGGGCCTTTCGGTCGGGTCGAGCCGGGTCGGGCTGATAAGTCGGCGACCCGGCGGAGGCCGGCAGGCTCGACGAGGGCGCGACGCCCCCTCGAAGCATGCGCGGACGCTCGCGGCCGGGGCGTCTCGACGTCGCTTCGACGGGCAGGTCTTCTGGCTCTCGGCTCCTGGCGGCCCTCGGACGACCTTCCCGCCTGCAAGCGAGGCAGTGGTCGCTACGTCCGAGGTCCTGGCCGATCACAGCGGCGGCCCCGCGCCGGATTCGCACCGGCTTCCCTATTCTCCCCTCCTCGGCGGCGGGCCGAGGGGGGCACCCGTCGATCCGTCGATGCTAGCGACCGCCGACCGGGCCGACAAGGCCGACCGCGCGGGCCTTACGTCGCATAAACGTTCATGTCGAACAGGGAATAGTTCCTGGCGGCGCCGTACTTCGTCATGGCGACGCGGACGTAACGGCCGCGGGCCTTCAGCCCGATCAACTCCACGACGCCCCCCGTCGTCGCGCCTTCGACCGATCGAACCGTCGTCCAGTTCAGGCCGTCGTCGCTGGTCTGGATCGCGTAGTCCACGGCGAACGCCGCCTCCCACGACAGCCGGACGCGGTCGAAGTCGTACTCGGCGCCCAGGTCGACCGCGATCCAGGCCGACTGATCCTCCAACGTCCACTGCCCGCTGGACCACCGCGACGCGGCGCCGCCGTCGAAGGCCGCCGCGGGCGCGTACCCCGGCCCCTCGACGCTGGACGCCGAGGCGGGCCTTCCCAGGGCCAGGTCGACCGCGGGGGCGGGGGGCTCGACCTCGTCGGTTCGGCCGGCGGGGGGCTCAAGGCTCGGGATCGGCGCCAGGCGGAGGAAGCGGAAGATCGCGGCTTGCGCGAGGGGGATCGCCAGCGCGATCGAACCGACCGGCGCGAGGAAGTCGCCGGGCCGGACGTCCAGGGCGGTCCAGGTCGTCCCGCCGTCGGAGCCTTCCAGGGTCCAGCCCCCGGCGTCGACGCCGGTGAAGACCGTCACGAGCACGGGAATCCCGCCGGACGCCTGGAACTGGACCCAACTCGCGCCGGAGACGCCTTGCCCGACCGTCGATCCGTCGTCCTCGGGCGCCGAGGGCGTCACGCCCGGCGACGCGACGGGGACCGCCCACGCCAGGTCGTCCGCGGGCCGGCCGTTGATGACGGCCGAGTAGACCCGGATCGTCGCGGCCTCCGGCGTCGCGCCGTCGGCGACGTTCCCGACCGCTTCCAGCAGGATCTCCCCAGGCGTGAGCCAGGGATGATTCGCGACGGTGTACGCCGGATCGCCGGGGGAGCCGACGACGACCGCCGGCCGGGACGGGTCGCCCCACTCGATCGCGTTGTTCGAGAAGCTCCCCGTCAGGTACGTCCTCCCCGCGCTCGACTTGTTCGCCACGCGGTCGTGCGCCACGCTCAGGCCGACGGACGCATTTACGAACCTGTTGCCGTCGATCACGATGTCGAGGACCGGCAGCCGCGACCATCCCCAGGGCGCGGGGTATCGGCCCTCGAACGCCCCCTCGCTCGATCCGGCGACGATCCGAAGGGCCTGGCCGCCGATGAACGAGTTCCCCTCGATCCGCTGGCCCCAGTGGTTGCCGCTGATGACGACCGCGACGTTGTTCGCGACCATGCCCCGCAGGTCGATCACGTTGTCCAGGTACGCTTGGTCGACGTACCCGCGTCCGATCGCGATCGCGAAGCTCCCCGCGGGCAACGGTTCGTCCAGCAGGTAGCGAGTCGGGCTTAGCGCCTGGGCGATCATCCGCCACTCGCCGGCGTGGGGCCCGGTCAGGATCGAGACCACGTCTCCGGTCCGCGCCGCCGGTCCTCGCAGGTACGGGACCTGGACGACGAAGCCGTCGGGCGAGACGGCCGACGGCGTCCCCTCGAATCTCGGTTGATATGTTTCCGTCAGGATGATTTCGGGGTTGTTGGTCCAGCCGGCCGGGACGTCCGAGGTCGGCGTGCCGATGCCGCCGTCGATCACGTTGCCCGCGATCGTGTTGCCGATCCCCTGCCCCGAGTCGGCGTTGCCCATGACGATGAATCGCTGGGCGATCCCTCGGGGGTCGACCTGATGGGCGTGATTGCCGACGATCGAGAGGTCGAAGCTTCGGCGGACGGCGAGGAAGCTCGGCGTGATCGTGTCGGCGACCGCGCCGCGGTAGTCGTTCCCCGCCACCAGCCAGGGCGCCGCGCCGAGTTGGATCCAGCCGCCGGTCAGCGCGTTGTTCGCGATGACGCCGGTGTCGCCGTCGTCGAAGTTCATGAGCGCCACGGCCGTCTCCCAGACGCCGGGCGTCGCCGCGGCGGGGGCGACGACGTCCAGGTTCGTGAACGAAAGATCGACGTCGACCGTCCCCAGCCCCGCCTGCGCGACGTAACGGGACGAGGAGTTCCAGTCCGCCGCGGTCCCCGTGAACCGAATCGCGAAGCCGTCCAGCGCGACGTGGCTCGATCGGACGTGGATCGCGCCGGTCGCCCCGTTCCACGGCGAGCCGGCCGCCGCCGACAGCACGAAGTTCAGCGTGGCGCCGGGGTCGGCCGTGATCCGGACGGGGGCGGCGAGCGTCAGGGGGCGGTCGAGTGCGTACGTCCCCGCCGCCAGTCGGATCGAAGGCGCGCCGGCGGCCAACGCGGCGACCAGGCCGGCGGCGTCGCTCACGTTCGCGGTCGCCGCGCCGACGCGGGGGTCGACGGCCAGCCGGCCGAGGTCGGCGTAAGCCCCGGCGAATCGGGCGACGGCTTGCGAGCCGTCGTCGAAGGTCAACAACAGGGTGAGCGTCGCGTCGGCCTCGCTTCGAACCGGCGGGAAGTCGAGGACGCCGGCGGAGGGGGAGAACGCCATCCGCGTCGGCCCGCCGAACCCGGTGTACGGAACGGCCGCGCCGGGTTTGAGATAGAGCCAGGCCGCGCCGCTTTGATTGGAGAGGACGGCCGACCGGATCGTCGCGAACGATTGCGGCGTCGCCAGGGCGGCCAGGCTGGCGGCGTCGAGCGCGACGTGGGAGAGTCCGGGGAACGCGGCGTCCTGCGGAAGACTCCGGGCCGCGAACCCGGCGAGGTCGGGCTCGACGACCGTCGGCATGGCGAGCGTCGGGACGGTCGCGGAGGCGACCACGACGGTCGAGTCGGTCTTGCCGCTGCGGTTGGTGTATGAGCGGTAGTCCGGGTTCCAGTGGTCGTAGAAGACCTGGATCGTCAGCGGGACGCCCGCGAGGTTCACGTCGGAGGAGAAGAAGACGTCGGCCGCGGTCCCCAGGGTGGCGTTGGCGCCGGGGCGGTTGAGCAGTTCGGCGTTGAGGCGGCCGTCCGGGTTGACCCCGGTCTCCCACGAGATCGGCGGCGTCGTGTCGGCCGTGATCCGAACGCGGGCCGAAGCGCCGGCGGAGAGGTGGGAAAGCGCCAGGTGGACGTCCTGGAAGCCGTCGGGCCCCACGGCGATCGTCGCGCCGGTCCAGTCCTGGCCGTCCTGGCCCAGGAACGTCGCCTGGACCTCGGTCCCGGGCGTTCTCAGGTTGGGGTCGAGGGCCGAGAGCGAGCGGAGGCTGGTCTGCTCGACGGTGGCGTCGGCGTAGGTGACGCGGATCGCCTGGTAGAGCGTGCCGGCGGGGTCGGCGAAGTAGGGCTCGAAATAGAGGTCGCCGACGGACGGGACGGACGGGTCGGGCAGGAACATCGCGTTCTTGCCTCCCGTCGGGCTCCAGGACCAGCCGCCGCCGCCGTAGCGCTCGACGTCGACGCGCGCCACGGCCTTGCCGGTCGCCAGCCCGGTCAGTCGGAAATGGACGTCCTGGTAGTCGTTGGGAGCCTGCTGAATCAAAGTCCCCTCGGTGCCGACGTAATCCGAACCGTCCTGGCCGAGCCAGAGGGCCGAGAGGGCGAGGAGGCGCCGCGGCTCCAGCGCCGCCACTTCGGGGGCGAAACGACGGCGACGGGCTGGTTTCGGCATGACGGACGACCTCGGACTCCGTGGCGCGGGGAGACCGCGCGGGGCGTCCATGCCGGGCTCGGACCGTTCGCGGTCGTCGCCGTCCCCCCACGAGGAGCCTAGGTCGCGAGGACGCCGGCGGCGAATCCTCCGACGTCGACGGGCGCGGCGGGTGGGACGTGGCATCGAAGCCCGCGGTATGGCAAAGTGTTGGAGGCTCTGGGGGGCGCGAGTCGGGGGCGGGGCGACGGGGCCCAGGGGACGGGGAGGCTGGCGGGATGGCGGACTGGATCGATCGCGAGGTGGACGTGCTCGTCGTGGGGGCGGGGCCCTCGGGGCTGAGCCTGGCGGTCGAGTTGCGGCGTCTGGGGGCGTCCTGCGTCGTCATCGACGAAAAGGACGAACCGACCCCCGAGCGGGAGTCGCGCGCCCTGGCGGTCCACGCGGGGACCCTGGAGGCCTTCCACCGGATGGGGATCGCCGCGCGGATGCGTGACGAGGGCCGCGTCGTCCACGGCTTCGGCGTCTACCGCGGAACGTCGCGGATCCTCGACGTCCGGCTGACCCTCGCCCCCGACGAGACCCGCTTCCCGTTCATCCTGGTCCTCCCCCAGGGGCGCACCGAACGGATCCTCCTGGAACGCCTCGACGATCTGGGCGGCGAGGTCGAATGGGGCAGACGGCTGGTCTCGTTCAAGACCGACCTCGACGGCGCCACGGTCGAGCTCAAAGACGACGAGGGGCGGACGACCTGCGTCCGGACGAAGTGGCTGATCGGTTGCGACGGCGCCCGGAGCGTCGTCCGCCACGGCCTGGGGCTGGAGTTTCGGGGCCGGGAATACCCCGAGCGGTTCCTGCTGGCCGACGCCGAGGTCGCCTGGGGGCCGTCGGTCGACGAGGCGGCGATCGTCCTGACGTCCGAGGGAGCGCTGGTCGCGATCCCGCTGGTCGACGACGACCGCTGGCGGCTGATCGACGCGAGCGGCCGTTGCGACGCCGCGACCCCCGAGGCCGTCCTGGCGCGCTTGCAACGGTTGGCCGGGCCGGCCTCCGGCATGGGGGGGCGCATCGGCGAGGCGTCGTGGATCTCGTCGTTCGTGATTCACCGCCGCGTGGTCGACCGCTATCGCGCCGGCCGCGCCTTCGTCGTCGGCGACGCGGCCCACCTGCACAGCCCGGCCGGGGGCCAGGGGATGAACGTCGGCGTCCAGGACGCCGTGAACCTGGCGTGGAAACTGGCCCTGGTCCTCCGGGGCGAGGCGCTCGAATCGATCCTGGACTCCTACGACGCCGAGCGCCGGCCGGTCGCCCTGCGGGTGCTCAAGTCCACCGACGCGATCATGCGCCTGATCGCCCCGCGCAACTCCCTGGTCCGGGGCGTCCGCGACGCGGTCATGGCCGGGCTGGGAAGGCTCGAGGTCGTCCGCCGGCTGATCTCGCGGGAGATGGCCGAGCTGTCGGTCGCCTACCGCCGAAGCCCGATCACGGCCGAGAGCCGTCCGGGGTGGTTCCGCGCCACGGCCGTGGAGGGGGCGACCGGCTTCAACGCCGCCGAGTCGTTCCGCCGCGGCCCCAGGCCCGGCGACCGCCTCCCCGACGTCCTGCTCACCCAGCCCGATCCCGCGACCGGCCTGCCCATGCGGCTCTCCGACGTCGTCTTCCGCCCGCGATCCGACGTCGACGACGCCCCCGGATCGCGACACGTCCTCCTGGTCTTCCAGGGGATGCGACCGGAGTCGGGCGCCTTCGAGGTGGAGTTCCGAGCCCGGGAGTTCATCCCTCCCCACCTCGACGGCCGGATCCGGCCGATCCTCGTGGAACCCCAGGCCCCGATCGAGGAATCTCCCGCCTGGAGCGGCGAGCGCCTGCCCGATCCGACCAACGCGCTGCACCGCCGGTTCGGCGCCGAGGGGGCGTGTCTGTTTCTGATCCGCCCCGACGGTTTCATCGGCTTCCGCGCCCGACCCCTGGACCCTCTGACCTTCCGCGATTATACCAAGCGTATCTTCCTCTAAAACATCGGGGAGGAATCCACTGGGTCCATGGAGGCGATCATGTCAGGCATCGGTCGGTTCAAGCTCAGCGACGCACTCGGCAAGGACGCCGCCGCCTCGAAGGCCGGCAAGGGCCGGGAGAAGGAGAAGGGGGCGGCCAAGATCACGGCCGAGGAGGCGTCGCTCCGCGGCCATGTGGCCGAGAGCGGCCGCGGCGTCCAGCCGACGGGCCACCTCAAGACGGGAGGCGGTCGAGGGAAGTGATCCGCCGTCCCTCCCGATCGCGGCGCCGAGGCGGATGCGGGTCGGGGGCGGGGGCGGCTCCGTCCGGGGCGTCGGTTTCCCGCCGCGACGGGCGCGGTCGAGTCCGGTGGGAAGCGGGTCGGATCTCCTGATCCGGCCCCTTCGTTCCAATACGCCCCGGCGGACGCCGCCGCCCGTCCCCTCGTCTCGGTGTTCGTCGCGCCGGTCCCCCTTGGACGTCCCGGGAACCGTCACGGTTCCCGATCGTTTTCAAGAGCCGCCTCGACCCGTCGCCCAAGCGCCTGGAGGAAGGGATGAAGGCCTGGCAAACCCAGGCGGTCGATCTCGCGCTCCAGGGACTCGATCTCGCGCCGGAGGTCGCGCCAGACCCGCGGGTCGCGGTCGGCGCGCTTGATCGCGTCGCGCGCCTGGAAGGTCGTCCGCCTCAGGGACTCGGCGAACCGCGCGACCGGCGAGTCGTCGACGCGCGGCTCGCCGGCCGCGGCCTTTCGCGCCGCGGTCGTCGCGGCGTCGCCGCGGGGCCTGCGTCTGGTGGGGACCGGAATGGACATGGAATCGCCCTTGTGAATCAAAACCAGGCGACTCGCGTCGCCGACCTCTTCCGTCGGGATCAGTCGTGGCGAACCGCGTCTGGGCGACGCCGAAGCGGCCCCGCGTCGCGGAACGTCGTCGCCGTCGCGCCTGGTACTCGACGCGACGCTGGAACTTGCGGCGGGAAACCCGCGCCGCCCGCCCGGAACTCTCTCGTCATGGCTCATGGACGCGACTCGCGGGGTTGACGTTCAGGGGAGAATTCGTCGGCCCGCCCGAATCCTTACCTCGATTCCCGCGAATTCGGACGGAATCGTCTCTAAGAGTCTGTCCCATAAGGGTGTCGCGGCCGCCATAACGTCCTTCCCCCCTCGCGGGGGAAGGTGGCCCGAAGGGCCGGATGAGGGGGGGACGATCCAGAGGCCGTCGCGATCCCGAGTCGGCTGGGCCGGCTTTCGACTTCCCGGCGGCTTTCTTTCGCGCCGTCCCCCTCATCTGACGCCTTCGGCGTCTGTCTTCCCCCGCGAGGGGGGAAGACGGTGATGGTCGTCGTCCACCCTTATGGGACAGACTCTAAGCTCCCTAATGACCGTCGCCTCGGAATCCGTGTCATCCGCCGCGCGCCCGGCCACCCGCCCCGTTACCCGATGGAACGGGCGTGGTATCCGCGGCGCGCCGAATCTGGTAGGTTCGTGGGCGTTCGCGGTCCCGCGCGGAGCGGGACGCCGGAAGAGGAAGGATCGTGCAAGGAGCGTGTCTCTTGAAGTTCATGGATCGCGCGGCGCGGGCGTGGCTCTATGCGTCGCTGGCCGGACTGGTCGCGCTGGGGGTCTTGTCCTCGGCCCAGGCGGAGGACGGCGGCAAGAAGGCGGAGGAGAAGCCGATGACGAAGACCGACAGCGGTCTTGAATACCGCGACGTCAAGGAGGGCGACGGAGTCAGCCCCAAGCGGGGTCAGGAGTGCCGGATGCACTACACCGGCTGGCTCTGGCAAGACGGCAAGAAGGGAAAGAAGTTCGACAGCTCGGTCGATCGCGGCGAGCCGTTCGAGTTCACCCTGGGCGTCGGCCAGGTCATCAAGGGCTGGGACGAGGGCGTCGCCTCCATGAAGGTGGGGGGCAAGCGCGAGTTGCGGATCCCGCCGTCGTTGGGCTACGGCGCCCGCGGCGCCGGCGGCGTGATCCCGCCCAACGCCACCTTGCTGTTCGAGGTGGAGCTGCTCGGCGTGAATTGAGCGTCGGTCCCGCTGGTCCGTCCGCCGTCTTCCCTCGCGAGGGAAGACGGTCGGCCGACGGTCACGAGTCCGCGGAAGGACGGGTCAGGCGGACCAAAACGCCCCCGCCCGGCGGGGCGTCGATGGAGAACGCCCCGCGATGGCGCCGCCAGAGGCTGCGCGCCAGCAGGAGCCCCAGACCGTGATGGTCGGGCTTGGTGGTGAAGAACGGCTCCAGGACCTGTTGCATGACGTCGGGCGCCATGCCGGGGCCGTCGTCGCGGACGTCCAGTTCCAGCCATCCCAGCGGATCGAGCGTCGTCGAGACCGTGACGACGCCGCCCCGACCGTCGCCGGCCAGAGCTTCGAAGGCGTTGTCGATCAGGCAGTCCAGCATGATCGCCAGCCGCTCGGGGTCGCCCAGGAAGACCGCGCGCGCGCGAAGGTCCTCCACCAACTCGACGCCGGGCGGCGCTCGCCCGCGACGGTCGTCCAGCCGCGCGGCGATCAGCGCGTCCAGATCCACGAGCGACATCGCCGGGGCCGCGGCGGCCTGGCCGTAGTCCGACAGTCGACGGGCCAGCGTCGCCCCTTCAAGGGCGGCCTTGATGATCGCGTCGGCCCGTCGCGACAACTCCTCGGGGGGGAATCGCCGGGTCTTGAGGATCTCCGCCTGGCTGACCACGGCGCTGATCCGGTTGATGACGCTGTGCATCACCGCCGACGCGACGTGGCCCAGCAGATTGGAATGACTATCCGGCGGCGCGACGCCAGGGCGTTCATACGGCGGCGGGGCCATGGGAGACGTCCGACTGGGGCGGGAGCCCTGCTGAAAGGAACGAGACTCAGGGGCGACGGATGACCCGGGGCTCGGCCCAGTCGGCAAGGTCGCGGACGTCGCCGCGCTCGCCGAACTCGGTGCCCAGGATCAAAAGCTTCGCGCCGGCGAGATCCACGTCGACGTCCACGGGGGCGTCGCGCGCGGTCAAGGGAGGAGTCGCGAACCGCTCCTCGCCATCGACAAGGACCCGGAAGACGACGTTCCCCAGCGATCCAGCGCGCTCGTCCACGCCCACGGTCGCCTGGAACCTCGCGTCTCCGGGTTGGAGCTTGAAGGCCAAAAGGGTCCGGCTCGACGTCCCGAATCCGCGCTCGAAGCGACGCCCGCCCAGCGACATGGGACGGCCGTCGACCGCCGCGTCGACCTGATAGGGACGGACGAGGTCGAAATAAGGCGTGTAGCTCTTGCCGTCCACCGGACGCTCCGACAGGTAGGCGACGGCCGTCGTCCGGGGGACGATCGTCGCGACGTCCTCAAGCGCCGTTTCGACTTTCGCCCCGAATCGCGAGACGCCCGCGATCCGCCCTCGATCCAGCTTCACGTCGGTCAGGCCCAGCCGCGAGCCGTCGACCAGGCCGATCTCCAGGTAGGGGCCGTCGGGACGCGGATATGAGGCCAGCGCGGGGTCGAAGCCGATCGCCACGATCCCCTCGCGCGCCAGTTCGCGCGGAGCGCCGTCGACCAGGAGCCGGACGGTTCGATCGTCCATTCCCTGGAACGTCCCGACGCCCCGGTCGCCGTTGGCCAGCCAGAGGATCTCGCTGGCGCGCGGCTCGACGCGGATCCGGCGGACGATCGCATCCGACTCGGCGGGATCGGTCGGCTGGGCGAGCACCAGGCCGAGCACGGCGTCCAGCGGGACCGACGCCTTGCCCGTCGCCGTCGATTCGATCTTGACGGCCGCGTCACTCGCCGAGGCGATCGTCGCCCGCGCGATCCGGTCCCCGTCGGCCAGGACCACGAGCGCCGCGTCGGCCGCGGGGGGATCGACCTTGCGCGAGAGCCGGACCAACTCCGTCGTGGCGAACGTCTTGGGCTCGCCCGCGTCCGGCGCGACCTCGATCCGATCGACGCCCAGGGCGACGATCCGGCCCGACGTGGCCGCGCCGGCGGTCGTCGCGACCTCGAAGGCCGGGCCGGCCGCGGGCCCTTCGCCGAACGCGGCCGGCGCGAGCGCCGTCGCCAGGGCGAGCCAAAGGCCGATGAATTCACGTCCACGCATCATGATTCGGTCCCGGATCGCGCCGTCTAGCGCTGGAAGATCGGCAGGAAGTTGTTGGGGATCTGAAGGATGATCAACGCCATGGCGGTGCCGTACTCGTTGCAGATGTTGTCGTTCCAGTAGCCGGAGGCCGATTGACGGGCCACCAGTTCGTCGCGGATGGCGGGGAACCACTCGTCCCAGTCGGCCCCGCCGCGGATCCACATGGCCTGCGCGGCGTAGTAGTGGCCGTAGAAGTAGTGGCTGTAGCGGCTTCCCAGTTTGATCTCGCGCATGAACTGCCGGAGGTAGGCGATCCCCTCGGCCACTTCCTTGTCGTCGTAGACCCCGGCGCTTTGCAGCGCCACCACGCCGGCGGCGGAGCGCGGGAAGGCGCTGGCGCCGCTTTGGAGCATGTAGCGGAAGCCGCCGTCGGGGTTCTGGGCCTGCTTCACGTATTTTATGCAGGCGTCCACGGTCTCCTTGGGGATGTAGAGCCCGGCGTTCCGAGCGGCGCGAAGGGCGTTGATCTCGCAGATGGTGACCGAGACGTCGGCGTCGTTGCGCACCGGCTGATAGCGCCAGCCTCCCTCGTTGTTCTGGGTGTCGATGATGAGTCGGACGGCCTTCTGGAGTTTCTCGCGAATCTCGGGCCGTCGAGTCATGCCGTAGGCTTCGGCCAGGAACAAAGTTCCGAAACCGTGCGAGTACATCGGCCCGTGGGTGGAGGCGGCGGCGACGGCGATGAAGCCGGCCGGCGAGGTGTTGTCCATGACGTAGGTCAACGCCTTGTCGACGTTCGCGCCGTAGGGACCGCGGCCGGGGGACGAGCCGCCGGCCATGAACGCCAGCCCCGCCAGGCTGGTGACGGCGATGTTCCCACGGTACGTCCCGCTGCCGAAGGAGCCGTCGGGCTGTTGCGACCGCGCCAGCCACGCCAGGCCGTTTTGAATGGCGCGGTCGGTCTCGGGCGTGATCATCGCGCGCATGTCCTGGGGGACGTCGCCGCGGACGGCCTCGCCGAAGACGCCGACCGACTTGGGCTTCTCGGGCTTGGGCGCGTCCTCGACGGCGGCCTTGGGGGCCTCCTGGGCCCGGACGGCCGCGGCGGTCGGGATCGCCAGCGCGAACGCGAGGGCGGGCGCGAGTTCGCGGATCATCGGATCAGTCTCCTCGGTTGGTCTTGCCTCGCGAGACCGACAGGTAGTAGCGCCGGATCAGGTCCTCGCTCAGGGGGAGCGACTCCTCCTTGGCGACGTTCTCCATCTCCTGTCGGAGTTCCGGCGGCAGGTGGCCCCAGGCGTCCTTGCCGCCGGCGAGCAGGCGTTTGTCGGTGGGCTTGCGCGGGGGCTGGTTGGGCGCGCCGCCGGGATTGGTTCCGGCCTGCTGGCCTTCCTGGTCGCCGGGTTGGCCTCCTTGCTGACGAACCAGCCGCTGCATCCGGCGGTTGCGTTGTTCTTGCTGTTCCTTGCGGATTTGTTCGATCAGGGTCTCCAGGCGCTTGACGAGTTGCTGTTGGCGGCCGCGGGTCTCCTCGCCGGTGTCGGGCTCGCCCAGGCGTTTCTCGATGTCGCGCATCTCCTTGACGATCTCGCGCATCGGGCCGGAGCCTTGCTCGTCGTCCTGGCCATTCTTCTTGCGGCGACGGCCGGCCAGTTCCTCCAACTCCTCGTCGATGGCCTGGTCCTTCTCGCCCAGCTTGGATTGGCCGCCGTCGTCGGCCTGGTCCTTCTTGTCTTTTTCGCCCTGGCCGGGGCCTTGCTCCTGGTCTTCGTCCTTGGGCTGGCCGGGGGGCTTGCGTTCGTCCTTGGCCTCGGGTTCGTCCTTGGTCTCGCCGAGGGACTGGAGCAGGTCGTCCAGCTCCTTGTCCTTGCCCGAGAGTTCCGCGGGCTTGGGGGCCGGCTTCTTGGATTTCTCGGTCTTCTTCGCGTCCTTGGGCTTCTCGAGTCCCTCGGCCTTCGTGGCTTCCGGGGTCTTGGAGTCGGCCTTGCCGTCCTGGCCGATCTCCTTGATGAGCGCGTCGAGGGCGGCGTCGGAGCCGTCCTGGGCGCGGGCGGGGGACGGGGACGCGCACATGAGCGCGGCCATGAGCGACCCGAGCGCGACGGTCCACCCGCGCGACGCCATGATCCGCCCGACGATCGACCTGTTTTTATGATGGTGGCGCATGGATCACTCCTCGGCGTCGTCGTGGCGGGGACGCGACATGTCGCGGACGATGTCGGCCAGGGCGCCCTGGTCCTCGGCGAGTCGGTCGGCCTCGGCGGTCTGCTTGGGCGTCGGCTCCTTGCCGCGGCGCTTCAGTTCGTCGAGGGCCTCGGTGCGGTCGTTGATTTCTTCCTGGAGGGCCTTGATCATCTTGATCTGGGCGGTGGCCGGGATGCCGTCGCCGCCGCCTCCCCCGCCTCCCCCGCCGCCCCCGCCGCCTCCTCCCCCGCCCCCTCCGCCCTTGCCGTCGTCGCGCTTCAGCGCGTCGATCAGTTGGGCGAAGCGGCGGGAGGCGGAACGGGCCGGGTCGAGGGTGTCGGCGTCGGTCTTGACGTCGGCGAGTCCGGCGGCGGCCGCGCCCATGTCCTCGCCGGCGCGCCTGAGCGTCAGCGCGAAGACCGGGGCGCCGTCGAGGCGCTTGGTCAGGTCGCCGGTCTCGTCCTTCATTCCTTCTTGAAGCTGGCCCAGGGCGCGGATCCCGGCGCGCTGGCCGCGGGTGAGGTCGCCGGCCTCTCGGATCTTCTCGAAGTCCTCGGCGTCGACGACGAGTTTGGATTGGCGTTCGGCGAGCGACTTGAGTTGATCGCCCATCCGCGCGAGTTGTTCGTCGGCGAGCTTCTCCTCGGCGTCGCGACGGGTCTGTTCCAGTTCGTCCTGGGCGTCGTTGAGGTCGGCGAGGGCTTCCTCTTGCTCGCCGCCGGCCTGTTCGGCGTCGTCGGCGTCCATTCGTTCCTGGGCGGTGGCCATGCGCCCCGCGGCCTTGCCGCCGGCCTTGGCGGCGGCGTCGGCGTTGAGCTTGGCGAGTCTTTGAAGCTGTCGCTTGAGTTCCTGCTGGATTTGTTCCTGTTCCTTGGCGAGCCTCTGCAACTCTTCCTTGCGTTTCTGGGGGTCGGCGATGTTCTTGGCGTCGCGGGTGGCCTTGAGGTTCTTGGCCTGGCGGGCGCGGAGGTCCCGCAGGTCGGCCTCGGCCTTCTTGAGTTCCTTGACCAGCCGCGACAGTTCGCGCTCGCGGCGGTTTTGGACCATGTCGACGAGTTCCTGGAGGTCGCGGGCGGCTTCCTGGTCGGCGCGGGCGTTGCCCATCTGGTTGCGCTCGACGTTCTGGGCGGCCTCTTTCATCTTGGCGTCGGTCTTGGCCTCGCGGCTGGCCTGGGCGGCCTCGCGGAGGGCGGCGGCGGCCATCGGGTCGGGTTGGTCCAGCCGCGCGGCCATCTCGTCCATCTTCCGCTGGAGATCCTGGAGGCCGTTGGCCGCTTCTTGCTGTCGCGCCGCCTGGTTGGCCAGGTCGGCCTTTTGCTCGGGCGTCAGATCGTCGGGGCCCTTGCCGGCGAGTTCGGGCCGCGCCGCGGCGTCGGCCGATTGCTTGATGGCCTCGTCCTGCTTCTTGAGAAGGTCCTTGGCGTCCTTGACGACCCCCTGGTAGGTCTCGAACTCGCCGAGGTCGTCGAGCATCTTCCGGAGTTCGTCGGCGATGGCCCCTTGGTTCTCCTCGGCTTGCGCCAGGGCCTCCTTGGCGGCGTCGTTGGCCTTGGCCTTCTCCGCGGCGTCGGGCTGGTCCTTGGCTTGGCCGCCCCGTGCTTCCTCGTCGTTGCCGGCGGCGTCGAGGTCCTTGGAGGCGCGGGAGAGGGCCTGTTCGGCGGGGCCGAGGTTCCGGTCGCGGAGCTTCTGGATCTGACCGAGCATGCGTTCCAATTGTTCGCGCGCCGGGTCGTCGTCGAGCTTGAAGTTCTTGAGGTCGTCCAGGAGGCCGTTGAGGTTCTTCTCCAGGCCCTCGTCGCGGTCGTCGAGGCGGTTGGAGACCTGGCGTTGGATGAGGCCGGCGTTGTCGAGGTCGTCGCGTTGGGGGCGGGAGAGCGCGCCGGCCTTCTCCAAAGCGCGCTCGGCGTCGGCGACGGGCGCCTGGGCCTGCTCTTGCATGGCCAGGGTGCGGGCGACTTCCTCGCGGAGGGCGCGGCGGGCCTCGTCGAACTGCCGCGCGGCTTCTTCGCGGGCGACGACGCGCAGGCGCATCTCCCGGCTCTTGCCGACGTTGGGGCCGTCCAGAGAGTCGAAGTCCCGGGCGTCGGCGTGGTAGGTGATTATCGAACCCGGCGGCAGCTTGAGCGGGCCGAGGTCCCACTGGTGGCCGATCGATTGGTGCTTGACCATCGCCAGGGACGACCGCGCCGGCGCGCCGGCGGAGCCGGGGGCGACGGCCGCCGGGTCGGTCTCCGCGCTCGGGGCCGACCAGAGCGGGAGGATGACGCCGTCGTGGGGTTCGGAGTCGCCGCTGGCGACCTGGAAGAGCATTCGGATCGAGTGGACGCCATAATCGTCGTCGACGTCGATCGCCACCGGGACGACGGCCTCGGGGGGGACGTCGCGGTCGGTCTTGGGGTCGGTGATCGCCACCCGGGGGGCCTCGTCCTTGACCGCGCGGAGGTCGTAGCGGACGGCCTCGCGGGCGGTGAACCCCTCGGAGTCGGTCAGGGCGAACCAGAACGAGAGGTCGCCCGCGGGGGTGAACGCGGCGTGGAAGCCTCGGGCGGTGGCGTCGAGCGTCGCGGCGACGGCCTCGGGGGCGTCGTCGCGGTGGAGGGTCGCCTTCGAGAGCGGCTTGTCGGCCGCGGCCTCGATCTCCACCCGGGTCCCCTCCAGGATCTTGAACGAGGTCAACCCGGAGGCCAGCGTCTGGGCCGGCAGCCCGGTGTACTCGGGCGGGACGAGTCGGACGTCGGCGCGGACCAGGGCCGGCGGCGTGACGACCCGCACGGCGACGTCCTTGATCGAGGTCGCGTCGTCGCCTCCCCGGACGCTGAACGTGAACGGCCGCTCGACGGTCTCGATCCGGCCGCGGAACTCGCCCCCCTCCACGGTCGACAGGGTCTCCTCGACGACCTCGCCGTCGTCGTAACGGTAGACGGCCCTCGCCGTCGGCGGGACGCGCGAGCCTTCCTCGGCGCGGACGACCAGGCTGAAGGCGTCGCCGCGGGCGAGTTTCAAGGAGGTGGCGCCGCGATTCGGGCCGAGGCCGGGTCGAGCACGACGGCCGAGCCCGCCAGCAAAAGCGCCGCCGCCGCCAGCGCCGCCGCCCGAGTGATCGGGCGATGGTCGACGGCCTCGCGGAAGTCGAGCTTCTCGGCCTCCGCCGTCGCCCGCTCGATGGTGGCCCGGCGCAGGGCGGGCGAGCCGTGGGCGGGGTCGTCGGCCGGCAGTTGAAGGAACTGGACGGTGCTGGCCAGCCGGTCTTCCAGCCCCGGCCAGCGCTTCTCGATGCGGAGGGCGACGTCGAGGTCCTTGAACGGCGTCAGGGCCGGTCGGACGACGCGCCGCCAGGCGGTCCAGACCGCGACCGCGGCGATCGTCGCCAAAAGCGCCGCGCGGACGATCGGGTCGAGGTGGAACGTCCAGTCGGCCAGCCCGGCGGCCAGGACGAGCGGGATCGTCACGGCCAGGACCAGGCTCGCCCCGTGGGTCAGCAGCAGCCGCCGCACTTGCCTTCGCAGCGCGGCCAGCCGCATCTCCAGTTTCGTGCGCGGCCGGCTCATCGAGGTCCTCCCTTAGTCGCGAGACCCGGCGTATTTTCCGCCTTCTCCCCTTGAGGGAGAAGGTGGCCCGAAGGGCCGGATGAGGGGTCGACCGGCGTTGGAAAGCGGCGGGGGCGCGTGTTTTCCGCCTTCTCCCCTTGAGGGAGAAGGTGGCCCGAAGGGCCGGATGAGGGGTTGACCGGCGTCGCGTCTCGGCGCGAGCCATGGGATGAAGACGGCCTCGAATCCGAAGGCTTTTGGACGCGCCTCCCCTCATCCGGCCTTCGGCCACCTTCTCCCTCAAGGGGAGAAGGATACTTGGCGATGGCCCTTCGACGCATGCGAGGACGCTCGACGCGGTGGGACTCGAGCGCGGAGACGGTTTGCAGAATCGCCTCCAATACGGCGTCTAGGTCCTTGAGAATGTCATCGTTGGCGAATCGGAGGACGTGGAGGCCCTGGGATTCCAGCCAGCGCTCACGGGCCAGGTCGTACTCGGCATTGTCGATGTGGCTGTCGCCGTCGAGTTCGAGGACCAACTGATGAGCCGGATCGAAGAAATCGACGAAGTAGCGGCCGATCGGGACCTGGCGGCGGAATTTCAAGGCGGCGAAGCGGCGCGAACGGAGGGCGGCCCAGAGCCGGCGCTCCGGGCCGGTCATCTCGCGACGCAACTCGCGGGCTCGACTGATTCGCGGCGCGTCGGTCCTCACGGCGTCTCGGCATTGTTCGGTCGGCGATGACATGGCGAGCCCTCTCGTCTCGACCTCGCGCGGGGAACCCCTCATCCGGCCCTTCGGGCCACCTTCTCCCTCAAGGGGAGAAGGCGAAAGTCCCTTGTTCATCATACCATCCGGGCCTTCTTCCGCAGAATCCATTCCGCGGCCAGCAAAGTCAGGAACAGGGCCAGGATGGGCCAGGAGTTCCAGAGTGGGATCGGCGGGTCGGTGTCGAGCGGGACCTTGGCGGGCTTGGGGAGGTTGGAGAGGAGGTCGGCCGCGGCGGTGGCGGGGTAGAACGCGCCTCCGGCGGCCGCGGCGGCCCGGCGCAGCTCCGACTCGTTCATCTGGACCCGCTCGAACTCGCCGGCCGGCGCCTCCACCCGGAACGTCGCGGTGGGGATCGGCCCGTCCAGGACCGGCGGCGGTAGCAGCCTCGCGGCGTACTCCCCCTCGACGGTTCGCGACAGCACCCCCTCGAAGACGTTCCGCGCCCCCGGCGACCGCGACAGCTTGAGCGTCCGGGCGGCGCCCCCCTGGCGCTCGATCCTCACCGACGCCTCGTCGCCCGGCGGGACCAGGCCGGGGTTGGGGAACCGGACCCGGATCTGGACGGGTTGGCCGCGCTCGTAGACGCGGCGGTCGGTCTGGATCTCGGCCTGGCGGTTGCCGGCCAGTCGCGAGCGGGCCAGGAACCGGATCGTCTGGACCCAGAACCGGCCGAAGAACTTGTCGCCGGCCCGGAACCGCCAGCGCCAGGTGTCGTCCAGGGCGTGGAACATGGTCCGGCCGGCGCCGGTGAACTGGTAGACGATCAACGGGACCTTGCCGTCGGTCCCGACGGCCGAGGGGTGTTCGGCCAGCACCAGCGCCCCCGGCTTCTTGCGCGGGGCCTCCAGATACCAGTACGATTCCGGGAGGTCGCGCCAGATCCGGGCGCTTTCGGCCTCGTCGCCGCTGAAGCGGAAGATCGGGTTGCCGCGGCCCTCCAGGGTCAGTTCCGGGTGGAACGGCGGGACCGGCGTCCCGACG